>ULXS01000800.1_pt1 | contig 45064 bp, 40 predicted proteins | sample 1961421 | NCBI WGS metagenome assembly ULXS01 (sample SAMEA4835842, study PRJEB28245) | human gut metagenome | biome: gut microbiome; material: fecal sample | place: Denmark | collected 2008
TGGTAAAATATTATTATCGACAAATTTCTCTATCTCTTCATTAGTAAACCATTCCAACGGATTCATATTTGCATGCTTTTCTTTTTGCTTGCGAAAACGTTCTTCTGGATTGTTTAACATAAACTTGTCCAATTCCGATTCTTTAATTTCAAATTCATTATCTTCTGTAGAATTCTCCGATAAAATTGGAATATCCCGTTTAAGATATATCCCTGCCTTATATTTTTCCACATCCATCCCTAAAGATTCCTCATAGATTTCATCATATCCATCAAACTCATTAATCAATCTCCAATAAGAATCTGACTGTGTTAAATCAAAGTCAATTATCATATGATACATTATGTCATAATAACAATTTCTTCCTGAGAAAAAGCAAGGTGACATATTCATATCTAATCGATAACAATCCAGTCCTTTTTCGAAATTCCTATGTAGAAAATGAATATAATTTGCTCTAAATGAACTATTCATTGGCAAATTTCTTATTTTCTTTTCCAGCACATTATTATCAATGTATTCTTGATAACTTGAATATTTCCCACATATTATTTCATACGTGACTATATCATCAAGATATGACAAAATTTCATCCGAATTAATAATATGCTTAATGGTAATAGCACCCTTCGCAGTAATAAAAACTCGATCTATTTGTTCCCCATAAAAATCTGTATACTGTTCTCTTACACAAAGTCCCAACTTCTCAAGTTTGAAGATTTCACGAACAATTCTATTTTCATCCAATCCATACATTACATTTTGTTCAAATAAATCCTTTGTATATATATATCCTAAACCATATTCTGTACTGTGAAACGGAAACTTATATCCAATCATGGCACATAATAATTCTCTTCCAATTTCACCGACATCACCTTCATTTTCCATTTCATCTGATAATAAATCATGTCCAAGTGCCTGTGAAAGTGCTTGAATAGTTTCAATATTGTATACACCTTCCTTTTCATATTTCGAAATATTTTGGGGCGTTGTTCCTACCTGATCTGCTAATGCTTGCTGACTAACTCCTAAAGCATTTCTAAATTTTCTGCATCTTTCTCCAATTTTTTTTGCTGTTGACATATCGTTATCTCCCTTCGTTAATCATATTATATAAAACAAAATGTCAATTATCTATAAACAAGATGTTGATTATCTCAATATTTTATTTAAGCTATAGCAAACATATAATAATCACAAATCAAATTATTCTAAAAATGCCAGAGCTTCCACCCTGGCACCAAAAAAAAAACAATTCTGTTTTCTAATATTTTGTTTTATTTGGATATCATCCCTACTACCTTAATTATCTATTCCCTTAATCTTCATAATAATCATATCCTGCTTCCGGTAAAAAGCCACCTATATCAAATCGAAACTTGGATATAAACTCAATATTATTTTCAAAGTCTATGACTCTTTACTCCGCCTGGTTCGGGATATGTTCGCCTCCAGCTTCAACAAATGCCGTCTTTGCTCGTTCCAAATATTCCCTTGTACACTTAAACTGAACCTCCAGACTTGGCTCCATTAACATCCTCGGCTCGTCTAAATACGAAGATTCGATATCCTTCTTAAGATTTGTCATCTCTTTTTTTAGCTTACGAATTGACTTTTCAATCTGACTGACAGATTTTCCTTCAAGCTCCATATGATAAAAAGCTTCTGGACTAATCACCATCCGTTCAATCCCCCTTTATCATTATTTTTCTCGCTTCAAATTCTTTACATTCTGTTTAGTGTCAATATATCTCTCTTGTACATGTGCAAGATTGTTTGGATGAACCGTGAATTCTAATGCTTTTAGAGACATGTCATCAATTAAATTCCATAGTGTGTTTTTTACCTCTTCCGAAAATCGCATAAGCGAAACTTCCTAAAATGTAATATATTCAAAGGGCTTCGCCGCATTTTTTTGTTAAATTGTCAAGTGTTTTTTCTTAAAAAACGAAAAAAAGAACAGATATGTAAGCTATCATATCTGTTCTGTATAATATATTTTCTTATCTTAATGACATTAGTTCGCAGAGGGACTGAGGGAATTCTGCAGGAGCTACGCTGTAGCGCAGGACGCAGGCATGAAATCCTCTGGCAATATACTGTACTGCAACCGCCTCTGCCTCCCGGTCGGAGGTAAATTCATAGCCACCGCCCAGACAGATAAGTACCAGCGGGCGGGTACGGTTACTGTCGATTTCTTCAAAATTATCTAATATATATGTATACAATTTGGCTCCGGTTGCCTTTACGGTCTGAACCGGAATAATATTGTATTTTATAGCTTCACCTTCTTTTTATTTTCTGCTCCCAAGTAAATAATTACCTTTGTTTAATCATCTTCAGTAAACGTATCACAGATCTTATATAAATTCAACTGAATGCTATAAAAAGACCGGGGGTCGCCGGATGGGGATACGAACGCCTCCACCTGTCTTCCATTACCAACATTTCTTTATAGATTCTGCGTCTGCAATTTCTGCTGTGCCGGATTTACCGACTGTGCCTGTGCTCCCTTCTGTGCCTGCCGCCCCTGCAAGCAAAAGGTCACAAAGCCCAGTACAAACAACGCTGCTATCATAACCACGCCTGCTTTGGAGGTGTGAAACAGCTGGGTGGAAATTCCCATCAGCATTGTGCCAAGGAAGGAAGCTCCTTTTCCAAAGATGTCAAACACGCCGAAGTATTCGCTTGCTTTTTCTTTTGGAATAATCTTCGCATAATAAGACCGGGAGAGTGCCTGGATGGCACCCTGGAAGACACCGACGCAGGTCGCTAAGAACCAGAATTTCCATGCGGTATCAAGCTGCAGTGCAAACAGTGCGATGAGAAAATACGCTCCGATGCAGACTAAAATCAATTTCTCAGATTCAAATCTGCGGGCAAGCTTTCCAAAAAGAATGGAGCAAGGGAATGCTACCACCTGTGTTAAAAGCAGTGCCAAGAGCATGCTGCTGTCACCGATTCCCACATCTTTGCCATATGCGGTGGACATTTCGATAATGGTATACACACCGTCTATATAGAAAAAGAACGAGATGAGGAACAGGAGAACCTTCTTATTAGCTTTTAACTCGGAAAAAATATTTCCCAGACGGACAACAGTTTCTTTTACGGACACTTTTGTCTCTGCATAATAATTCTGTTTATAATTTAACAACAACGGAATGGTCACTGCCACCCACCAGATGGCGGTAATGCCAAATGCCAGCATCATTGCCATGGCAGCAGAAATTCCGATTCTGTCTGACATCAGCACCAGAATCAGGCTTCCTACAAACGGAATACAGCTTCCGATATAGCCCCAGGCATATCCATGGGAAGAAACTTCATCCATCCGCTCGTCTGTGGTCACATCTACCAGCATGGAATCATAGAAAATCAGGCTGCCGGAAAATCCCACTTTTGCAATGACAAATACCACCAGAAATGCCAGCCAGGTTTTCGGAATTCCCATGGCTGCACAGGCGATTACGCCAATCATCATAAATGCGGTAAACAACGGCTTTTTAAAGCCTTTATTGTCCGCTGCCGCTCCACAGACTGGTCCTAACAGTGCCACCAGAATCGTGGAAATTGAAATGGCATAGCTTAAATATGCCGTTGAATTTGCGGCGGAAATACCACTTGCGGTTGCCATATTTTTAAAATAAATCGGAATAATGGTGGACACCAGCATGACAAATGCTGAATTTCCCACATCATAAAGTACCCATTGTTTTTCTAATTTTGTCATCTTTTCTTTTCCCATTTTCTTACTCCTATTCCACTCCAAAGGTATGCTGATATTCGCTGTCCGCCGCGCCGTTTTCCCGGTATTCACAGATGAGTCGCACCGCCAGTGAAATGGCATCATGATATAACTGGCTCAGCCGGATATTACTATCTGCACATTTCGGGTTCGGCTTGTAATTGACGATTAGTCCATGCATTTCCTTATAGTTTCCGGTCATTGCCAGCAATGCATAAATGAACCCGCGTTTTAGGCGCCCCGGTGCAACCAGAAGATTGTTATAATGCTTCATGCTCTTTAGTGCCTGCTGCACTTCCTCTGCTGTAACCTCTGGGAAAAATTCCGCAATTGTTCCCGCACTGGTCATATCTGTTGGGATATGGCCTGCAAGCCTGTGGGTAAGCGGATTGTGTCCCCGCTTTGCTAAAAGCATCCGGTCAAATTCCACCTCGATTTCTGCATGGGTTACACCGCTTTCCTTTATCTTCTTTTCAATATATGGATGACAGCTATGGTCCAGTGCAAAATGGCAGATAAATCCATAGAGATATGCAAATCCACCTCTTCCTTCCGGCAGCTCCCTTGCCCGCATCCAGGCTTTTTTAAAAAATTCATCTGCCGGTCTGCCATGCATTCCATAACCTATCCGGTTGATGGCACTGTACTTCCTCCCTGCTATGTATGCAGTATTTTTCTGCTTTCTTCTGTTTTTCAGCATAGTATGTGTGAAAAAAGCTTTCTATCATATTTTGGAGTAACTTCTGTAAAAAAAATGTAAATTTATGGGATATAAAACTTGCGCAAATAAGAATTGAAATGTTTCTTTGAAATGAAGCCGCCTGCAGAATCTGGCAGTGGCAGTTAAGATGTCTGGCCGCCTGCAAAACCTGCATAATGAACTGCGAAAAAAAGAATGTGCCTTGGCACATTCCCGCGCCTGCGGCGGTCGCTTGCGACATCTACCTTATACGCCGCAGTGCGCATCCTCGCTTCCCGTTTTTTACTTTACAGGAAAGCAATTTCCTGTAAAGTAAAAAACGGGAAGCCCGCTAAGCGTACTTCCCTCAATATGACTATTTATCTCAACGAGACCAGGCGGTTCTCTTTTTCTACCCGTACTGCCTGTCTTCTCGTCCTGACCCGGAGCTTCGCAAATATATTTTTTCCGTGAAACTTTACGGTATTGATGCTGATTCCCATAAAATCTGCAATTTCCTGATTAGAACGCTCATCTGCCATCAGCCGGTCAAATCGTCTTTCTTTTACAATTGGAAGCAGCTCATCCAAAAGCTGAAATGCTTCCTCTTTCCGGTCACATAAGAAATAGCTGACTGCGCATAAAAGATTCATTTCACATAAATCCATGACACGGTCACCCTTTTGCAGCGGCTCCCTCAAATACTCTGCCAGCGAAAGCATTGCCAGATATTTTTCTTCCAGAATATATGCCCGCATCTTTATCATATATTTATAGGTATCCAGCATGTTCAGTTCTCCAAATTCGCTGGGCGCCTCATTTTCCATCCATTCCGTTACTGTATCCACATCACCATCATACATCAGTCCCCAGGCTTTCATTGCTCCGAAATTCTCTAAAAGCCATCTGCTCTGTTCCTTATGAAGTCTCTGATATATCTCTTCCAGAATCGGATATACCACCGCTATCTGTCCGGTTGCTATCATAATCCGCATCTGAAGGCTCAAAGCAATAAACAGAACAGCAATTTCGCCTTCTTTTTCTATAAATGGAATAATTGCAACTAATGTAGTAATTGCTTCAAAACATTCATCTCTCTGATAGCATACTTCTGCATAAGTTATTTCTGCAATTCCAAGGGAACTGTCTCCATAGAAGCTTTTTACCCAGCCCTTTAGCTGCTCCTTCCGGTCATGTACATAATTTCCATACATGGTCATATCCCGGAATCCGTTTATCATGGTAATTCTGCCTGCTGCCAGAGGAAGATTCGGCAAAATGCCATAATTATTATATATTTCAGCCAGCTTAAGCAATGCAGCTCTTGCCCTCTCCCGGTCAGTTCCCGGAATAATTACATCAAGATGCAGCTTCATCAGACGTTCATCCCCTACATATGAAGCATATTTCTCCGCCTTTTCCAGATTCCCGTAAATAGCCTGAATAACAGCTTCTGCCGCCGCAAGTGTTGGTGTTTTCCTGATTTCCTCTTTTGAAAAAACTTCGAGATATTTTCTACAATGCTTAAATCCATTCAGACAGCACGGACAGGCAAAAATTCTGCTCATCTTATCCCGAAGAGTTTCATAATCTCTCTTTTCTACCAGTTCATCCAGTTCTTCTTCTCTGAAAAATTCATTATCTCGGTTTTTCATGCATTCCCCTCCGACACAATTCGACACTTTTTATCTGTTTTTATAATAATTACGAATAACCTGCCTGTAAACTACCCGAAAGTGTAGGTTTTTCATTTATCCGGGAATTTTTAAAAACAGGAAATTTAAAACACTTGACCTGAAGATAAGTTCAAGTGCCAGAATTGCATTGCACAGTAAAACAGCAAGAGTCAGCTATTGCAGACTCTTGCTGTTCGAATATACCTTTAAAAAAGGGACTATTAATATTTCTATTTTCTCTGTAACCGTTTCTGCAGCACGCCCTTTGGATCTTTGATTAAAAACATTACCAGCCAGATAATTAATCCTAAGACCACTACGGATATCCCCAGGAAAAAATCATTTAGCATGTCCACCGGTTCCGGTGAAAAATACGCTGCCTTTAATTCTATGTACTCAACTACCGCATCTACCAGCCACATCAGTGTGGCGCCCCAGTACATAAGACTTAAGGTTCCTATTCGCATCTCGTTGGTGCCGTCCTTAAAATACCATACCAAAGTTACAATCACTGCCGCAATGGCTGCCGTAAGTAAAGTCATTACTGTATCTCCTTACCTGTTCCGATAACCGGACGTTTCTCAATTACATTGGATATTGCTACCATACCAGCCCATACTGCCGTAACAAGTACTGCCATGGCGATACCGGTTGTTGCCATCTCATGGAGCATTGCCATCGCATCCTCCGGATTTCCTGCTGCTGTTAAAAATGGGAACCATGGTGTCACTTCGCCATGCCAGATATGTTCAAATGCCAGCAGTGCAGAACCGCCCCAAAGCATATGGTTTAACCATTTTAATTTATGAGAAAATGGTGTCTTGCTGTTCTCACTTAAGGTAAGTTCCTCTTTATTTGCGCGTTCCTCTTTCCCCTTTACCACATGCTCTGCAATTGTGGTAACTGCAGCTTCCGTTGCCGGAACTAAAAAACATGCCATATTTATATCCTCCTTATAAAACTGATACTTTTATTATATGAGGGAATTTTCTCAAAGTCAATTGTATTCGGCGGTTTCTGCGGGTTTCTTTCTGCTGCACTTCCATTCCAGGATATATACAATCACCGTAAGAATTGCGGAAGTTATCAACAAAAAGTAGAAATTTATTCCACGGGACACACACATGGATGCCGTAAGAAAAGTTCCCGGAAATACCACGGCGAAAATGCTCTTATACATCAGCTCCGTAATTCCCTGTGCCCCCGGCAATGGCAGCATATCCACGGCGATATAGACGGATGCCTGGAGCATCATGACCGTAAGCGCATCTGTGCCCTTTAAATGAAAGCCAAGATATACAAGATAAGTCAGGAAAAATACACTGCATCTTTGCAGCACCGTAAATAATGTGACCGCCACGATTTTTCCCTTATGTCCGGCAAAAAACTGCACCGTCTCCCGGTATTTTTCCGCAAAGCCGGAGAGTTTTTCAATTCGTTCCTCCGAGTGTTTCAGCAGGTGAAACCGTACGCAGAACCGCTCTACTCCTGTCACAATATTGTGAAACAGCTTTGGCCCGAACATCACGATTAAAAGAAAAATCACCAGCACTGTATTTAACAGTAGTCCCAGATAAAAAAGCCACATATAGCTTCCCAGATAATTCTTTAGCGGATGATAGCCAAACAGCAGCATGAAAAGTCCAATCACCACCAGCACAAATTTGTAAAGCACTGCTACCGTCATTAAGACCACAGTACTTTCCGATATCTTTAACCCATCCTTTTTCATATGATAGAGCTGCATCGGCTGTCCGCCTGTGGCGGACGGTGTGATTCCCGAATAGAAAAATCCGATAAAGGAATATTTGATGCACCTGCCTGCTGCAATGGGATTTCCCAGTGCCCGCAGAAGATAGCAGATCATCAGCCCTTCTGCCGATACAAAGAAAATTCCAACCCCCATGGCTCCAAAGAGATACCACGCATCCATTTTTCTTACTGCCTTTGCCACCTCTGTCATATCATTTCCCTTACAGATAGCAGAGAAGGTCAGTGCCGCCAGTAAGAGAAACAGCAGGACACTGATGAGATTCTTTTTATTCTTATGCAATTTCTGTCCGATACTGCTCCATACAGATGAGCTGCTTAAGTTCTCCTTCATAGATGACCTCTTTCTGCTCTAATTCATAAAAATCTTTCGGCGTTACCAGTGAAAAATGCTTCGAAAAAAGCTTTAATCCATTCTCCTCAAGCACCCGGGCAATAAAGGAGGAACATGTATAGCGTTTCTCCCGGAAGAATTCCTTCTGCAATAAAATAAAAGGCAGCCCCGCGATGCAGTAATGATATTTGTAACGGTTTTCATAGCATTTTTTCAACTGCTTTCTGATATTTTCCTTCTGCTCTTTTGTGCAGTCTATAGCAAATATCATGTAACGTGCCGTTGGAAATGCCCGTATGATTTTCTCCTTTTCTTCCCGCTCGAAACCCGCCAGAAGCGGTATCGAAGGAAATCTTCTTCCCACGCTGTAGCACTCATCCAGCATTTCGTCCATGCCAAGCACCACATGTATGTAATCCTGCCGGATGGCTTTGCGGATCATCCACGCAAACAGCCCCGGTGTATCTACTAATCCGATGTATAATTTTTCCATTTTCTTATCCTCTTATACGATTTCTGCTGTTTCTTACTGGAACTGGTACATCTTCCGTGCCAGACGATAACCGGTCAGGGTTACAAAACCGCCTGCCGTACCCCCCGGCAGATAAGTAAATCCGCTTAATCTCCGGTATTTTAAAATGCTATAAAGCTTTGGATTCAACGCCTTTATATGCTCCCAGAGATTCTCCCGTTTCGCATAAGCTTCCTTATCTCCAATCAGCAGCAGATGGATGGAAGAAATTGCCATCATGATAGAAATATTTCTTGTCATATAGGCTGCCAGCTTCGGATAAGTTTTCGATACCTCACCAAGGTTCACGCAGTCTGACACCAGTTTGGTTACCTTAATCTGCTGGTCAATCCGCTTCATTAAGACCTTTTCATTCACGGACTGGTCATCTCTTCCCAGAAAATAATGATACAAATCCAGATTCAGATAACAGATATTTTTCACATAAGGCAATGGTTTATATGCAAATATGTTGTCCACATAAAAGGTGTGCTTCGGCAATTGCAGCCTGCAATCCCGCAATATCTGGGTGCGGTAAAGCAACGCATGCATCACAAGGTACTGGGACGGCTTGAAATTACCCATGTCATTCCATGTACAAAGCTTCTTCTCCGGAAATACATTGGTATAGCGCATTGGCTTTGTCTTATTCTCATAAAGGTGGTCATAGACATAATTGCAGACTACCAGATCCACTTCTTTTTCCTGCCACTCCCATTCCCGAAGTTCTGAAAGAAGCTCCTTTAAGCTTTCCTCATCCAGCCAGTCATCGGAATCCACCACTTTAAAATAAGTTCCTGTGGCTGCCTCAAGTCCTGCATTTACGCCGGAACCATGTCCACCGTTTTCTTTATGTATGACTTTCACAATATCCGGATATTCCTTTGCATACTCGTCGGCAATCTCTCCGGTTCTGTCGGTAGAGCCGTCATCTACAATGATAATTTCCCCTTCCTCTTTGCATACCAGAAGAGAATCTATGCAACGTTTCATATAATCCTGTGAATTATAACAAGGTACTGTAAATGTAATTTTCTTCATTTTCCTAACCTCCTGTATCTCTGTTTACTAAAACGAATGAACTTTCCTTTTATCTTCAATTTTCTTTTTGTGTATTACTTCATTAATACAATTACACAATTAAAGTAATTTGTCAATTTACATTTCCTTAAGATTTGTTAAACAATAAATAACAAATTTTTAAATCCGGCTTTTAAAATCTTATGTTTGACAAATTTTAAGTTACCCCCTATAATGGGGATAATTAAGGCAGTTACAGGCTTTGATGGGAACGAGTAATAGCAAAGGAAACCTACAGAGAGTCACCGGTTGCTGAGAGGTACAGGGGCAGCTTGTTATGAATACATCCCGGAGCTTCGCACCAAATATTCAATATTTGTCAAATCAAAATTAAACTTTACAAATGAATGGTTTGTGCAAATTTGAATGAGTAGGCTGCGACGGATTAGCACACGTTATCGATGCGTAAGTTGCCAGATATCCTTAAGGCACTGCAGATGGCAGTCCTGTCGGTGACGGACACTTACTGAGGCAGGTTATGCGAATAATCTGTGAAAAAAGGTGGTAACACGAGACTTCGCCCTCGTCCTTTCATAGGACGGGGGCTTTTTTATGCGGGAAACAGGATAAAAACATTTCCCGTAATTTTAAAAAATATATTTTCAGAAAGGATTTTTATTATGACTTTATATGATGAATTAGTTGCCCGTGGCCTGATTGCCCAGGTAACTGATGAAGCCGAGATTAGAGAGCTCATCAACAATGGAAAAGCTACTTTTTATATTGGATTTGACCCAACCGCAGACAGCCTTCATGTTGGACATTTCATGGCACTTTGCTTAATGAAACGTCTCCAGATGGCTGGCAACAAGCCAATCGCCCTGATTGGTGGCGGAACCGCCATGGTCGGAGACCCATCCGGACGTACTGACATGCGTCAGATGATGACACCGGAAACCATTCAGCACAACTGTGACTGCTTTAAGAAACAGATGAGCCGCTTTATTGATTTCTCCGATAACAAAGCTCTTATGGTAAATAACGCTGACTGGCTCATGGACTTAAATTACATTGAAGTATTGCGTGAAGTTGGTGCTCATTTTTCTGTAAACCGTATGCTGACCGCAGAATGCTACAAACAGCGTATGGAAAAGGGCTTAAGCTTCTTAGAGTTTAACTACATGATTATGCAGAGCTACGACTTCTATACCTTATACCAGAAATATGGCTGTAATATGCAGTTTGGTGGCGATGACCAGTGGAGCAACATGTTAGGCGGAACCGAGCTGATTCGTCGTAAACTTGGAAAAGATGCTTACGCGATGACTATCAACCTTCTTCTGAATTCCGAAGGTAAGAAAATGGGAAAAACACAGTCCGGTGCCGTATGGCTTGACCCGAATAAGACTTCTCCATTTGACTTCTACCAGTACTGGAGAAATGTTTCCGATGCAGATGTATTAAAATGTCTGCGTATGTTAACCTTCCTGCCATTAGAGCAGATTGACGAAATGGATAAATGGGAAGGCAGCCAGTTGAACCAGGCAAAAGAAATCTTAGCTTACGAACTGACCAATCTGGTTCACGGCGAAGAGGAAGCCAAAAAAGCACAGGAGAGTGCAAGAGCATTATTCTCCGGCGGCAATCATGCAGATATGCCTGCTGCTGAAATTGCAGAGGCAGACCTTCGCGATGGCGTTATCGATATCATGGGACTTCTTGTTTCTGCCGGACTTTGTGCTTCCCGTTCCGAGGCACGTCGTGCCGTAGAGCAGGGTGGTGTTACCATCAACGGCGAAAAAGTAACCGACATCAAGACCACATATACTCCGGATGATATCAAAAATGCAGAAGAATTTGTTCTGAAGCGCGGAAAAAAGAAATTCTGTAAAATTGTAATGAAATAATTTATAGAAAAGAATCTATAAAAGGAACAAAGAATGTGCCTTGGCACATTCTCGCGCCTGCGGCGGTCGCTTGCGACATCTACCTTATACGCCGCAGTGCGCATCCTCGCGGAGCGTTTTTCACTTTACAGGAAAGCAATTTCCTGTAAAGTGAAAAGAGTTGTACCGATTTGCCCTGATGGACATTCCGATACAACTCTTTTTTATACACAACACACACAAGACATGTTTCTCATAGTTATTATTTCTATTCTTTCTGCATCTTATCTCTTTATAAATTCAAATTCTTCCCATACTTCTCTAATACCTGTTTTGCCTGCTCTTCAGTTATCTGTAATTCTTCCTGCAGCAATGCCAGGATTTCGGCATCTGATTTTCCGAATTTATGACCAATCTTTATGATACCTTCTTCCAGACCTTCTCGTTTTCCCTCCTGCAAGCCTTTTACCAGACCTTCTGCTTCACCTTGTTTTCGAATCCGCTCTTCTCTCTCAAAACTCTTCATATATGCAAGACCTACCTCTCCATCCCGCTTGACTGCAGTTACCATCCGGTGTAACTTTTTCAGACTCTCGGTAGAAGCATTCTCTATGGATGAATGCTCCATGTAATGCAGTAGCTGTTTTAATTCCTCCGGCGGGTTTCCTTCCTTTCCTCTTGTATACAAAAATATCGTCTGTGCGCCATCCTCATACTTTAATTCCGGTACTTCGATACAGCCATTCCTGATTGTATACACCATACGATTCAGTCCAAAGGGGTCATAAGTTGTAATAAAAATTACGATGACATTCCGAAGGCTTCCATAGGTATCACCTGCCGTCAGATTGCCTGCGTCAATCTTTGCATGGTAAAAACGGACTCTTCGTGGCAGTGATACGATTTCTTCTTTTCCATCATTCTGGTCTGGTTCTATATCAAAGATTTCTCCGTTCTCTTCATCCAGATATACATCCAGCCGAATGCCATGAGTCTCTGTATTTTCTCCGCAGAAGAAACGCTGCGGCACTACCGTAAGCTTTCCTATCTGCCGGTGCAGAATACATTCCAAAATGTACCTCGCTGACTGTTCCCCGTAAATTTTGTGGCTGGTCAGGCTGTTTACCAGAAAGTCATCCACCAGATTCAGTTCTTCTAAAGTTTTCATGTTTCCTCCCTTTCCCATAGTACAAGGAAAAGCAGGACTACATATCCTGTTCCGATTCTGAAATTCCACCTATCCAATGCACTATGCGTTCGTTAATTGTAATTAGAATTTAAAAGCATAGAATTCATTGAATTGATACCAGAAATTTAGATTGGCTTTTGCCATTCGAAAATCAGAATATATGCTTTGTGTTGATTGTAACAAATGCCCTTGAAGAAAACAAGTAAAATATTTATAAAACCGGTACCGAAGGCTTCTACCCCCGGAACCGGTCTTTTTTCTCTTCTACAAAGCTGCTACAGTGTTCTTTCTGCTCTTCGAAGTAAATTATACAGTACTCTTTCTGCTCCATAAATTCTCTTACCTGTACTAACATACTTCCTCTCTGCATCTGCGCTGTAAGGTCTCTCTGGCAGAACATTTCTTGTCAATCCAGCAGACAATCCAGCTTTCTAAATATTTCGGCGGCACCAGCGTCAGCGGAAACATATGCTTCTTGATAATGTCATGCTCTATCGGAGTTAATTCTACATCCATGCTGGCATTCCGCAATGCTACACCCGGATGGAAAAATCCATGCAGATGATGTGGCGTCAGCTGGTTATGCCAGTCATATAAGAAATAATCATGAAGCAACGCCCCACGGATCAGCTGCTCCATTTCTACTTTAAGCTGATGTTCCTTTGCAAAAAGGTAACTTTCATATGCCACCTGAACGCAATGCTCATATACTGTGGTGGTTCCATGCTGGATATGCTCTCTGGACTGCAAAATTCTGGTTTCTGCTTCAACCTGTTTTAATATATTCATGAAATAAGTATCTTTACTATAAGCTTCCATTTCTTAAACTTCCTTATCTCTCATCTTATTCCATCTTAATCAACATCATATATCACGTCAATGCCCGGATTCTTACGATTTTCTTAACCTGCAGTTACCAGTCTTCCCCAGGATATTTCATATTCCAGTCTTTTCTTATTTTTGTCATGATATCCATGACATCCCTTGAAAAAGCAAGCTTCATATCATCCGCATTCTGCCGGCTTACTGCCTGCTCCATATCCGTCAGTTCATATCGCAATGCATCTGCGGTACAGCCGCAGTCTATCTCTGTTTTTGCTCCTGTTACAGCATCTACAATGGTTGCTTTCTCTGCTCTTGGAAACTCCATGATTTCTATATAGCCCTTCTCGCAACTGATCATCGCCCGCTTTGGCTGCTTGGAATGCATGGAAAGTGCTACTACTGCCATCTGATTTAAATCATTTTTTAATAAAATGGTTGCCTGCTCGTCTGAACCAGTCGGTGATACCTTTCTCTGGCTGACAATCTCTTCCGGCTTTTTATCCATAAAGCTTCTTACAATGGAAAGTGCATATACACCGATATCAAGCATTGCCCCGCCTGCAAGATTCATATTGAAAAAACGGTTTTCCATATTGTATTCTTTAAAACTGCCAAAATTAATGGTAATCATCTGAACTTTTCCAAGCTCACCATTCTTAATGATCTCCCAGAGTTTTTTATAAAGCGGCATGTGCCAGATTGTCATCGCCTCTGCCACAACGAGATGGTTCTGTTTTGCCAACAGAACCATCTCGTTTAATTCTTTACTATTTAATGTAATTGATTTTTCTACCAGAATATGTTTTCCATGCTGTAATGCAGCTTTCATAAATTTGTAATGGGTATTGTGGGGCGTTGTAATATAAATAATATCCACTTCATCATCTACAAAAACTTCATCTATCGAATCATAAACTTTGGCAATCCCGTATTTTTCTGCAAATGCTACTGCTTTTTCATGGGTACGGTTGGCTACTGCATACATGGTTTTTCCCATTTTCTGCAATGCCTGCGCCATTTCATTTGCAATTACACCGGTACCCAGTACTGCCCAGTTTAAATCCTTTTCCATATTATTTCTCCTTTTCCCATTCCAGCATTCCAAGCTTCATGGAACCCAGTACACCCGGATTTTCACCCAGACCAGGTGCCACAATATAATCATCCATATGCTCTGAAATCATCGGATGGTAAACGTAGCCGTGTAACATCTCCTTCACATTCTCCCGGATCATGGCAAATAATTTCTCCTGGTGCATCACACCCCCCCAGAGAATAATCTTCTGTGGGGAATACATCAGAATATAATTGGTGATTGCCTGTGCCAGATAATCTGCCTCTAATTCCCATACCTCCGGCACGTCAGTAAGCTCCTTCGCTTCTTTTCCGTATCTTCCGAGAATGGATGGTCCGGAAGCCAGACCCTCCACGCAATGTGTATGGAACGGACAACAGCCGCCATAAGTATCTTTCGGATTTTTCTGAATCAGAATATGACCACCTTCCGGATGTACCAGTCCATGAACCAATCCGCCATTGACGTACACTCCCACACCAATTCCTGTGCCAACGGTAATATAAATGGCATTTTCGCAGCCTTTTGCTGCTCCCCAGGTCACTTCGCCCAGGATAGCGGCATTTACGTCCGTATCAAAACCTACCGGAACCTGAAGGGCTTCCTTCATTCTGCCTACAAAATCTGCTCCTGCCCAGCCCGGCTTCGGTGTTTTTGTGATATGTCCGTAAGTTGCTGAATTTCTGTTTAAATCCACCGGTCCAAAGGAACCGATGCCCAATGCTTCAATCTTTTTCTCCTGAAAATATGCAATCATTTCAGGAAATGTTTCATCCGGTGTACATGTCGGAATGGAAATCCTCTCCAATACCTCTCCGTTTTCATTTCCGATGGCGCAGACCATCTTGGTTCCGCCAGCTTCAAGTCCTCCAAAAATCATTGTATTCTCTCCTTTGCTCTATTAAATTTTAACCCTTTACAGCACCTGCTGCAATTCCTTTTACAATATTTTTTTGCATAAGAATATAGAATAAAATAATCGGAATACTTGAAATTACAAAGTTTGCTAAAATTAAATTCCATTGATTGCTATATGTTCCATAGAAGTACTGCTGTGATAACGGTAATGTCATTGGTTTTCCGTTTCCATATACAAGAAATGCTACCAAAAATTCTCCCCATACCCATAACGCATTCAAAACCGCAACTGTTGCAAGTATTGGACGCATCAGTGGAAGTACTATTTTACCAAGCATTTTAAATCTTGAACATCCATCAATTATAGCTGCTTCTTCCAGTTCCCGTGGCAAACCCACACAATAACTTCTGCATAAGAAAATTGGTACTGGCATTCCTAATGCAAGATAAACCAAAATTAATCCAAATAAATTGCCAACTAATCCAATTTTACGAACTACTACAATCAATGCTACCATATAAACCTGAAATGGAACAAATAAGGTTGTCATAATTACCAGCATAATAATACTGGACACCTTAGAATGCCATCTGGCCAATGCATATCCAGTAATTGCTGCAACCAATACTGTTAATGATGTTGTTACAACAACTGTAAAAATACTTGTCATAAAAGAGGATACAAAATTACTTTCCGTAATTATCGTAATATAATTATCCAGATTCCATGTCTGAGGCAGTGCTAATGCAGATGAACTAATTTCTGCTTTTGTTTTAAAAGAATTAATAAATACCAGAAGAAGGGGAGCTACAAATAAAATTGCAAACACAATTGTTACTGCATATTTTATTATGTTAAGTATAGTATTACTTTTCTTTTTCATGATAATCGCTCCTCCTTCTTCTTCATAATTGCGTTAAGTACAAGCGAAATGCCTGCAATAATCAGAAACAGGATGATGGACTGTGCAGATGCATATCCATTTCGGCTGGCACCAAATGCAGTTGTATATATTTTATATACCATGGTACTTGATGCGCCTACCGGACCTCCGGATGTCATAGTGTATGGCAGTTCAAATACTTTCATATGCGCTGCTACTGACAAAATAAGACAAGTCATAATTGTCGGTGCAAGAATCGGAAGCTTAATATACCAGATTGTTTTTAATGTTCCTGCACCATCGATTTTTGCAGCCTCTATCAAATCATCTGAAATACTCTGTAAACCAGCAATATATATCACCATATAATATCCAGCTACATTCCATATTCCAACAATAGCCAATGCTAAAATTACCAGTGATTTATTACCTAATAACGCTACTGATGTACCGGATATTGTTTTTGTCATTTCAGGTAAAACTTTTGTGTATACAAAATACCAGATATAACCTACAACCAGCAGACTCATTGTATTCGGAATAAAAAATATTGTCCGGAAGAAATTTTTAGCTTTTAATTTTGCATCTAATAAAAAGGCCAGTAAAATAGATACTAAATTTCCTGCAATAACCGCTATCAAAGTATAGCTCAATGTATTTTTTATTGTTTGTGTAAATGTCTTATCTTTAAATGCCTCTTTATAATTGTCGAACCAGATAAAATTATACTCTGTTTTCATTCCATAAGAATCGGTAAAAGAAAGCCAGAAACTTTGAACTACCGGAATTATAAAGAATAAAACAAACAATATCATTGCTGGCAATAACAGGCAAAAATAAAATAATGTCTCTTTTCTTTTTTTTCTCATGTACTCTCACATCCTGTTAAAAAAATCGGAGCTATTATATCAACTGTATTTTTTTCAGATCCGTCAAACTGACAAATCCAATCTACATTCGATACAACAGCTCCGGTATTATTATCAATTACTGCTGTTCTTTATATGCCTTATCCCAATACTCATCCAGAGTGGCAGCTGTTGTCTCCCAATCACTTTCGCCTAACATATAGTAAGAGAAGATCTCCCAGAGTTTATCTGTAAAGGTTGTTCTTAAAACTCTGTCGCCAAGCGGTGTAATCTTACCTGAATTAATGTAAGAATTAATATCTGCTGCAACCGGATCATAATCTACATTAACACCATTAATTGCAGAGGAAACTGCACATTTTTCTGCCCAGATAGTTCCAGCTTCTTCACTTGACATATATGCAAGGAACTTCTTTGCAATATCTGCATTTTCAGAATCTTTACAGATAGAAAGTGAAGTATCCGGGAAACATAACAGAACACTGTCATCCGGGTTATCAGAAACCGGGAATGCCATAATTCCAATATTAGCATCACTGTTTACTCCTCTGACACTTGATAATGCCCAGGAACCTTCAAAATAAAATGCATTCTCACCATTAGCAAAATTTGCTGCGCAGTCATCATAAGAAAGGTTGTATGCGTTATCCGGGTCACAGTATTTATAAACAACATCTGTTAACTCATCAAAAGATTTTTTCCAGCCTTCATCTGTTGCAAAAGAATGTTCTCCAGCATCACGCTCTGCACTCCAATCCGGATTTTTTGCATATACATTTTCTGCAAACAGACCAATTAATGCAATATACGGAACACTCAGGTCACTTAAACTGGAAGCAAATGGTGTAACCCCATTTTTCTGAAGTTTTTCACATGCTGCTACTAAATCTGAATAAGTAGTCGGAACTTCTATATCATTTGCTTCGAGGACATCCTTATTATAGAATAATCCAATCCATCCATTGTCTAATGGCATTGCATAAGTGCCATCATCATATATCTTATTTGCACCTGCCAATGTGTCTGAATTGATGTTAGATAAGAAATCTTCTCCAGATAAATCCAAAAGATAATCTTCATCAATTTCTTTCATCCATGTAACAATATCCGGCATGTCACCTGATGCTGCTCTGGAACGTAATGTGGTTTTTAAGTTATCAGAATTCATACTCTGCACTTCAATTTTAACTCCTGGATTATCTTTTTCAAAATTACTGATAATCTCATCCAGTGCTTCTTTTGGCGCATCCTCAACCTTACAGGACAGGAATTCCAATGTTACCTCGTCCCCTGATGAATCTGCATCTGCTGCTTTCTCTGTGTTTCCCCCTGTGCTTTCACTACTGTTGTCGCTTGTTGAGCCACAACCTGCCAACATTGAAATTGTCATTGCTGCTGTCAACATAATGGACACAATCTTCTTTTTCATGTAAAGTACCTCCTATAAAATATAATTTATTTATAATTCCTGGCGGAATTATTGCACCATATCATTATGCATTTAAGGAGAGCTTTGGTTTTTCAAGAATATGACTTAAGACATGGCAGCAGGCACCCAGTGGATATTCTTCCTGCTTTAAAGAGCCAACTCTTATTTCAATCTCATTTTCATATCCTCTTGTCAGATAATTCTTTGCCGTATTCTTAATTTCATTAACAAATTCGGTATCTTCAATCTGTGTACAACCACCAATAATAACTGTAGTAATTTCCAGTGTTTTAATCAGATTTGCTATCGCTATTCCAATATAAAAGCCGGAACGCTTTAATACCTGACGGCTGATCTCCTCTCCTTTTTCTGCTTTTTCAATAAAATCCTGTACTGTTAAGTGTTCTTCATCCTTTGAATACTCTTTGCCTGCTTCTAAACAAAGTTTTTTATATTCATTGTTCATCGCCATTTCACTTGCAAATGCATCCAGGCATCCACATTTTCCACAGGTACATAACGGGCCTTCCGGATTTACTGTAGTGTGTCCAATAAATCCTGCATTTCCCTGTCTTCCTTCTATCAATCTTCCGTGATAAAAAATTGCACTACCAATACCGGATCGAAGTCCTATGTAAATAAAGTTTTCTATATCTGATACCATGTATTTTTCTCTCTCTGCAACAGAAAGCAAATGTACATCATTTTTAATATAGACAGGTACATGGAATTTTTCTTCTAATATGTCCTTAATATGTATGTCATTCCAATTCTTAATACGTTCAATATGAACGGAAATTCCATTTTTTTCATCAATATTTCCAGGAAGTCCAAGTCCTATCCCCAATACCTTTTCCATACTGATGCCAACTTTTTTTACAATTTCTTCAATTTCATTTATCAATCCTTGCAAAACTTCATCTGCCTCAGCATCTGCCTCGTAACGAATTTCTTTTGAACCGATAATTTCTTTTGCTGCATTTGTTACTGCAATTCTGGTTCTGTGAATTGGAAATTCCAAATCTATTCCAATTGCATAACATGCCTTTGCATTTACAAGTATCAGATCTGCAGGTCTTCCCCCGGTACTTCTGACCTGACCTTTCTTAATAATGTAACCGTTTTCCTGCAGCTCTTTAATCACTTCAAGAACCGTTGGTCGGCTCACCATTGTTTTTCTTACAATCTCTTCTATCGTAAGTGGCTGATACGATAAAATACATTGCATAATCAGGTACTTGTTTGCTTCTTTTAAAACTTTTGTAGTGTTTTTCATTCACTTGTCCTCCCTTGACATGTATCATAGCACCTCTCATTTGTTTTGTAAAGTGCTTTTACAAAAATATTTTATAAATTATTTTTGCAAAATATATTTAAAAAACTATTCTTTTATGTTATACTCTGATAACAACAGCATGTTTTTTTCTGATAATTACATAATGAGTGCTATATTTTTTAATTATTTATTATTTAAGAAAGGATATCATATGCATATGAAAAAGAGTCTTTATCAAACGATTCAATATTTAACAGACAGTTCTTCTGACCTGTTAAAAAACTGCAAAGTTACTACTACCAACGGAATTACTATTTTTACCCCGGATGGTGTCTCAAGTTATAATGCATTATGGCTTAGGGATTTTTCTTATATGGTAGAATACGCCGGTGACTGTATTTCAAATGATGAAATTATTGGCTGTATACAATACGCAATTGACCATAGACGTGCTGATGATGGGTGGATGCCTGACCGTATCTACGAAGATGGTGTCACTGCCTATGCAGCAGGTGTTGTAGGAAAACCTATTGGAGAAGCCAATCTGGATAATACTCCTTTTCTGATATTTACTGTCCACTCTTTAATGACAAGACTAAAACCTGGTGAATTTCAGGAATTATTTAAGAAATGGGAACCCTATTTACGTCAGGGCTTAAATGCCATTCCGCTAGACAAACATGGACTTGTCTATAATGATCCTGTAAAGCCCCATTCTCCATATGGATTTACCGATACTGTTGCCAAGACCGGCTCTCTTTATATGGAAAGCCTGCTTTACTGGCGTGCATGCCTGCACATGTTCCGCATGACAAGTTCACCTTCTGATAAAGAATTATATTTACAACGTTGCAACGCAATTGAATCATCCATCAAATACCTGTACCATTCCGATTCTCATGCTTTTCTTGCTGCAACAGATGACTGTGCACAGATTGATATCTGGGGAATTGCTTATATGTTATATATCAATTTTCCATGCACCGATGAGATAAAGAGTGATATTCTTACCTTCCTTAAAGATTATTATGACAGATATGTATTACATGGTCAAATCCGTCATCTGCTTTCAGGAGAATACTGGGAACGGTTATTAATCGAAATACCGCATGAAGAATACCAGAATGGTGCATATTGGGCAACTGCAAGCGGCTGGGTTATCTGGTGCCTTGCACAAATAGATGAAAAGCTCGCTGCCCGGACACTTTATGATGTTGTTTCATATTTTCAAAAGGAAGGTTCCTTTGAGTGTATAAATCATGATTATCAGAAACTTTCTTCTTTTGTAGTGAGCACCACTAATGTTCTTGGAGCTGCCAGACGGCTGGAACAAAATAAAAATTTCTGCGATGCTTTTGCAGCAATTACTGAATAGTAAATGATATAAGGAGGTTTTTACTATGAACTATGGAATCTATTTTGCATATTGGGAAAAAGAATGGAATGCTGATCAAAAACAATATATACGCAAAGTAAAAGAATTAGGTTTTGATATTCTGGAAATATCCTGTGCAATGTTAAAAAATATTTCCATGGAAGATTTAGCTTCACTGAAAAAAGAAGCGGATGATCAGGGAATTATTTTAACAGCCGGATATGGTCCAAATGCCAGTGAGAATCTTGGAAGTCCGGATTCTGCAATTGTGAACAATGCAATTACATTTTATACTGATATTCTTAAAAAGCTGGAATTTCTTAATATTCATACTTTGGGTGGAGGCATCTATTCTTACTGGCCAGTTGACTATAGCCAGCCGATTGATAAAGCCGGAGACTGGGAGCGAAGTGTCAAAAATGTCCGCACAGTAGGAAAGATTGCAGCCGAATGTGGTGTTAATTATTGCCTTGAAGTACTGAATCGTTTTGAGGGATATCTTATCAATACCTGTGCAGAATGCAGACAATTTGTAGAAGAAGTTGATGTTCCTTCCGTAAAAATTATGCTGGATACTTTCCATATGAATATTGAAGAAGATAATATGGTGGAAGCCATTCTTTTAGCCGGAGATAAACTGGGTCATTTTCATGTTGGTGAAAACAACCGCCGGTTGCCTGGAAAAGGAGGTTTTCCATGGTATGAAATTGGAATGGCTCTTCGTGCTATTGGATATCAGGGGAATGTTGTTATGGAACCTTTTGTAAGAAATGGTGGTACTGTTGGAAATGATATTAAAATCTGGCGTGATTTAAGCCAGGGTGCCAGTCTGGCACAGCTTGATTCAGACGCCAGGAATTCGGTTGCATTTCTCCGCAACGTATTCAGTGGCCCAACGTCTGATTATCACAGCATTTTACATAAAAATTGAAATTAATAAGGAGGTATTTTACTATGAAAACATATCCTGTTATTGGCATCAGACCAATTGTAGACTCCAGACGTTTAGGTATACGTGATTCACTGGAAGAAAAAGTAGCCCAAATGGCTGCCCAGGCAAAGGCACTGATTGAGCAAAATGTATTTTATGCAGATGGAACACCTGCAAAAGTAATTATTTTTTCTGAAGGAAGCATTGCCGGCAGTGAAGAAGCCGCACGCTGTCAGGCTGAATTTACTTCCAAAGGTGTAACCGCTACTTTAAGTGTGACTCCAAGCTGGTGCTATCCTTTGGAAACCATTGATATTGATCCTCTTACCATCAAAGCCATCTGGGGGTTCAATGGCACAGAACGACCGGGGGCTGTTTATCTGGCTGCTGCCATGTCTGCTCACAACCAGATGAAACTGCCATGTTTCTCCATCTATGGACATGATGTGCAAGATATGGATGAAAATGAAATTCCTGAAGATGTGAAACAAAAAATTCTGTTATTTGCAAAAGCTGCACTGGCAGTGGGGCAGTTAAAAAATAAATCATACGTCAATATTGGCTCTGTTTCCATGGGAATCATGGGTTCCTTCTTCGACCCATCTTTTTATATACATTATCTCGGAATCCGGCCGGAATGGATTGATATGACAGAAATTTTACGTCGTATTGATCATGAAATTTATGATAAAGATGAATTTACAAAAGCCCTGAAATGGGTACATGAAAATTGTAAAGAAGGTATGGATCCCAACCCGGAATGCCGTGCACACAGTCCAGCGCAGAAATCTCAGGAATGGGAATTTGTTATAAAAATGACTTTAATTATTCGTGATATTATGCTTGGCAATCCAAAACTGGCTGAAATAGGCTATCAGGAAGAATCTCTTGGACGTAATGCATTATTTGCCGGTTTCCAGGGACAGCGTATGTGGACAGATTATAAACCGAATGCAGATTTTACAGAGGCAATTTTAAATTCTACCTTTGATTGGAACGGTAAAAAACAGCCACTCGTTTTTGCAACAGAAAATGATAATCTAAATGGTCTCTCCATGATGTTTGGAAATCTTCTTACAGGAAAGGCCAGTGGATTTTCTGATATCCGTTGTTATTGGAGTCCTGATGCAGTAAAGCGTGTTACTGGCTGGAAGCCAACAGGCGATGCGGAAAATGGTTTTATTCATCTGATTAATTCGGGTTCTACCTGTCTTGATGCCTGCGGAAAATCTTCAGATGAAAATGGAGTTCCAGTCATGAAATCCTGGTGGGATATGACAGAAACTGACATCAATGCCTGTCTTCAGGCAACTGACTGGTGTCCGGCAGAATTATGCCAGTTCCGTGGCGGTGGATTTTCCTCTCACTTTAAAACAGATGCTAAAATGCCACTGACTATGGTAAGAGTAAACCTTGTAGAAGGCATTGGACCTTGTTTACAAATTGCGGAAGGATACAGCATTACTCTTCCGGATGAAGTTCACAAAATAATTGATAACCGTACTGATCCAACCTGGCCTACCACCTGGTTTGTTCCTAACCTTACAGGAAACGGTGCTTTTCAGGATGTATACAGTGTTATGGCTAACTGGGGAGCAAATCATGGTGCCTTTATCTACGGACATATTGGTGCAGAATTAATTACTCTTGCATCTATGCTTCGCATCCATGTTTCCATGCACAATGTTCCGTCCTCCGCTATTTTCCGTCCACATGTCTGGAGTTCTTTTGGAACATCCGATATGGAAGCCGCAGACCTTGCTGCATGTAAATTCTATGGACCTTTATATTAAAACATGTCAGTATAAAATATTATATGAGGCTAAAAATATATGATAACAGTAAAAAAAAATTATGAAATCATAAATGACACCATTCAGTTGGTTAAAAAACAATTTGGCGCAGACAGTAAACTGGCCACCATGTTTGAAAATTGTATTTCTAATACGCTTAATACTACTATAAAAATATTAGATGATGGTTCTGTATTTGTAATTACCGGTGATATTCCGGCCATGTGGTTAAGAGATTCTGCCTGCCAGCTCCGCCCTTTTCTATTTTTTGCAAAAGAAGATCCTTCTATCAGAGAACTTATCTGTGGGCTGATTGCAAAACAGATGGACTGCATTCTCATTGATCCTTATGCAAATGCATTTAATGAGTCTGCAAATGGAAACTGCTGGGAACATGACAAAACAGATATGAAACCGGAATTATGGGAACGAAAATTCGAAATAGATTCTTTGTGTTTTCCGATTCAGCTCTCTTATCTGCTGTGGAAAAACACCGGTTGTACCAGCCATTTTACTTCAAAATGGCTGGAAGCAGCAAAAACCATTCTTTCTGTTTTCCGGACAGAGCAGGATCATGAACACCTGTCTCCTTACTCCTTTGAAAGAGAAAATTGTGTTCCTACAGATACTCTTTCAAGAAATGGAAAAGGTGCCCTGGTAAAAAGTAATATTAACCTTATCTGGTCAGGTTTTCGTCCAAGTGATGATTCATGTACTTATGGATACCTGATTCCTTCTAATATGCTTGCTTCTGTCATATTGGAAAATATTGCTGAAATTGCTGAAAAAATATATCAGAACCGGGAACTTTATACATATGCCCATAACTTTTCGTTATGTGTTCGTGCAGCAATTGAATCCTATGCAATTGTACCCGGACAGGAAAAAGAGTTTTATGCTTACGAGGTAGATGGTTTTGGAGAATATAATATTATGGATGATGCAAATCTCCCAAGTCTCCTTTCACTTCCCTATATTGGATATTGTGACAAACAAGACAAACGTTATCTGAACACCAGAGAAATTGTTCTCAGTGACAGAAATCCTTACTATTATGAAGGAAAGTATGCCCGGGGAATTGGCAGTCCTCACACTCCTACGCGTTATATCTGGCATATCGGACTGGCCATGCAGGCATTAACTTCCTCATCTTCAGAAGAAAAAGAACAGATTTTGAAAATACTGTCACAAACAGATGCCGGTACAGGCTTTATGCATGAATCATTTCTTGTCGATGATCCGTCCCAATATACAAGACCCTGGTTTTCCTGGGCAAATTCTGTTTTTTGTGAATTAATTCTTGATTGTTGCGGATATCAATTAAATTTATAGGGGGAAAAACATGATTATACTAAACCCTGTTTTTACACATAATATCTGGGGTGGTACCAGATTAAAAACTGACTTTGGATATGACATACCTGGAAATGATATTGGTGAATGCTGGGGTATTTCTGCACATCCCAATGGAGATTGTACCATTGCTGATGGGTTTTATGAAGGAGAAACCCTCTCGCAATTATGGAACGAGCATCCTGAATTATTTGGGTATTCAAACCTTTCTAAATTTCCGCTTTTGGTAAAAATTATTGATGCAAAAAACGACCTTAGCATACAGGTTCATCCTGACGATACTTATGCCTGTAAAAATGAGCATGGCTCTCTTGGAAAAACAGAATGCTGGTATATCCTGGATTGTAAAAAAGATTCCTCTCTTATCATTGGACACAATGCCAGAACAAAAGAAGAATTGTCTGATATGATCCTGCATGGTAAATGGAATGAATTTATCCGGGAAATTCCGGTAAAAAAAGGAGATTTTATACAAATTGACCCAGGGACAGTCCATGCCATAAAAGGCGGTATCGAACTTCTTGAAACACAGCAGAACAGTGATATTACCTATCGTGTATATGATTATGATCGTCTTTGGAATGGGAAACCACGTCAATTACATATCCAGCAAAGTATTGATGTTATTACTGTACCGGCCAAATCCATAGAACATAGTATTATGCATACCGATGGGCTTCCTGCCAATACACTAAATGAACTGATTTGCTGTAAATATTATAAAGTATTTTTACTGAATGTTGCCTCACAATTTTTATTTCATCAGGATTTTCCTTTTCTCTTGTGTAGCGTAATCAATGGTTCTGGTTCATTAAATGATATTCCAATACACAAGGGAATGCATTTTATTCTTTCCTATCATTATGGAAATGTTTTATTAAAGGGAAATCTCTCTTTCATTTGTTCTACTATTCCGACAACAACTTAAATTAGTTTGCATACATCCTTCCTTAAAAAGGGGCTATAAAGTAAAGTCCCATCGACAAAGAAATGCCAGTTCCTGTAAATACAGGTTCTGGCGTTTCTTTGTCTCCAGTCATCTGTAAGCAGCTGCTGGTGGCAGGTTCTGTAGATATCTGGTTTAAAGAAACCGATATCCAGTGCTTTAATCTTTTCCCTACTTTATCAAATCGATGCAGTCCGGTTTTATCTGATACAATGCTTCCGTAAGACTGCCGTCTTCATTGCGGAAAACAACGGAAATCCGAAGCGTGGAAGCACCTTCTTTTCCATCAGTTCCTGACATGGTAATTGCACTGACGCTGAAATCTTCATCCTCTGCAATCCAGTTGGAAACTTCGCCGCTTCCGCCATTTGCAACATAATCCTCTTTTTCAATATACTGTGTTCCGAAATCTACCCAGCCATTTTCGTCCGGTGTAGCAGTAAATACCGGATAATCCTTTACGATTTCAAAATAATCCGATAAATTATCCGCTGTAATGCCATCCACGAAATCTCTGACTTTCTGGTTCATATAGCCTGCTGCAGCTTCGCTTTCTGCTCCGGTGATTACGCTGGCTTCTGCTCTGCCGGCAGTTCCTTTCGCATCTGCTGCTTCATCTGCTGCCTCATCTTCTCCCGCAGCTTCTTCAAGCTTCTTAAGGTACGCCTCCGCTGCCGCCGGATCTGCCTTTGTGGTATCTAATGGCAGGGTGAAAAGTGCAATTGTGCCAGCATAGTCTTCCACTTTACGGTAAGTGCCACTTTCATTGTCCATTCGAAATGCAGCCGCTTCGCTCCCGAAGCTGTCCAAGATTCCTAACTGTACGCCGCGGTCTGCAAATATTTCCAAATCATCACATTCTATCAGTTCGTAAAGAACGCCGTCCTTGCAGAACCAGGTAAGGGTCTCATCCATGGTGGCTGCATTGGCATCCAAAGCAGACACACCATTGATTAACGGTGCCACAAAGAAATTGCGGTATTCCATATCGGTTCCGTCACTTTTTGCAATGGCAATGGCAGCGTAGGTATGTGATTTGCTGACATTTTCCTTTGTTTCCTGCGGTACACAAAGCTCTAATTTTTCTCCGGACACCAGTCCTAATAAGGTAATATCATAACCGTTGCTCTGCTGCGTCTCGTTGATGCTTACCGCATCCTCTCCGGCAAATGCCCGGCTCAATGCTCCATTGTCCGCTACTTCATCCGCAATCTGTGACGGACTTAAGAAATGATAAGCTGCATAGGCACTGCTGCCACCTAACAACAATGCGGCGCAGGCACTTGCTGCGATTAATTTACGTGTTGGATGAAATTTTCTATTATGATTCATATTGACCTCCAAAGAAATATGTCCGGAGGCATGCAAAGTAGAAAAAGCCTGTTTATATCTTTCTTTATCTGTCATTTTCCCATTCCTCCTTTAATACATTTCTGAGCAGTCTGCGACCACGCGTCAACCTGACCTTCACGTTGCTTTCTGTCACATTCATAATCTTCGCGATTTCCCGGATGGTGTAATCCTCATAATAAAATAAATGTATGACGATTCGATACTTCTCTGGAAGCTTCATCACTTCTGAAAACAGTGTCTGGGCTTCTGGTGTCTCAAATGTCAGTGTCTCCATATATTCTTCCAACGGCACACCTTTCTGCCGCCAGAAAGAAAGATTGATATTCTTTGCTTTATTGATTGCCACCCGAATGAGCCATGCTCTGATATGCTGCTCATTTTCAAATTGTCTGTTGGTTGTATGATATTGAAGAAAAGTATCCTGCACCACATCATCGGCATCTGCTGCATTTTTACAGACATTGAATGCCGCTGCAAATAAATGGTCTTTGTACTTTTCCACCAATATCTCAGTTGCTATTCTCATGAGTGATCCCTCATATTTCTTTTCTGATTGAAAGGCCTTTCACTATATATACAAGTGAGGATGGGAAAAGGTTACAAAAAAAAGAGCTGACCGACCCAACCTCTGACTGTGCCACAGCTCTTTTTATTGTCCAAATCTTTTTATAAATTATAACATATTCCTTTGAAGCAGTTCTTCTATTTCACTCTTTTTTGGTATTGCACGGATAACACCTTCTCTGGTTGTCACTATAGCTGCCGCTGCATTTGCCAGCTTTAAAAGTTCCTCCAACTGCTTTTCTGTCAAATTATTAAAATCATGTTCCAGAAGATAATTCAGCACACTTCCCGTAAACGTATCTCCTGCACCTGTTGTCTCGATTGTCTTTACAGAAAATCCACTACATTCCACACGCATTCCCTTATAATAAGCACGGCTTCCTTCTTTTCCCATTGTTAAGAGAATGAGTGGTATCTGATATTTTTCCTGAAGGCATCTGATTCCCTCATCATAATCTTCTTTTCCAGTAACAAACTGAATCTCATTATCAGAGATTTTCAATATATCACATTGACTAAATCCATAATTCATCTGTTCTTTGGCTAATTCTAATGAACTCCACAAAGGTTCCCTTAAATTTGGATCAAATGAAATGAGTGCTCCACTCTCCTTTGCCGCTTTAACCGCTTTCTTTGTTGCAGCTCTTACACTATCCTGTGTCATAGATAACGTTCCAAAATGGAAAATTTTTGCCTGGGAAATAAATGTTGTATTAATTTCATCTTCTGTCAGCATCATATCAGCACCCGGATTACGATAAAAAGAGAACTCACGGTCACCATCCGGAAATGTATGTACAAATGCAAGTGTTGTATTTACAGTACTGTCTGTAAAAAGATTGGAGGTATCAATTCCAATATCATTTAACGTATTTCGAAGCAATTTTCCAAACTGGTCTTTTCCAACTTTGCCAATAAATGCTGTTTTCTTTCCCATTTCATTTAACATTGCCAGAACATTACATGGCGCTCCACCAGGGCATGCTTCAAACAAATCATTCCCCTGTTCACTCTGTCCATTCATCGTAAAATCAATTAATAATTCTCCCAATGCAATAACATCAAAGCTCTTTTTCATATTACGATTCCTCCTATATTTCTTCCTTTTGTTTTTATAGAAATGAAACCAGTTCTTTTCCGAACTGGTTTATCATTTCCTTTTCTTCTATATCATCATACCATGAAATGAAATTCATTTTTTCACGGTTCAATTCCATACACTTCTACATTTTCCAGCACAACACTTCCTTCTACTGCCTGAAAATATATTTTATTTTGTTCATTTCCCGCAAATACATTCATAGAATGATTATTTTGATAATTATCAGTAAATAATTCTAAGGAACTTTGATCAGATAAAATATGAACATCTAATACATCCTTTTCTTTTAAAAAGAGTATACTGTGTGATATCCCTTTACTCCATCCATCTGCCTTATTACGATTTACTTTTAATTCTCCATTCTTCAAATCAAATATACAAACTGTTTGATTTATTTCATCGCATCTTAATTTTACAAGTAATTGCTGTGCATTGCTCGCTCGTAAATTTATATTAAATTTCAGCTCAAATGCTATTCCATCATCTGATTTTAACTCTTGTTGCGAATCACAAATCACCAACTTGTCCTGAACATATTTACCAGTTTTTTTTCTATATTTTTTTAACTCCCGTATCGGAACAAAACTCAATCTTCCACTTTTGGTCATATTAACTTCGCGCGGAAAATTAAAGAATCCGCACCAGTCTTCCCTGTAAGTCGGTCCCCAGTCTTTAAAAAACGGCATCCATTCCCATTCATTTGCCCATGCAACCATAATTCTTCTTCCATCAGGTGCCTGAAATGATTGTGGTGCATAATAATCAAAACCCCAATCAATTTCTCCTGAAACATCATAATCAAACCTGCCGGTATCATAATCAAACGAACCGGTTAAATACACACAAGTCCTCTCTCCTGCACCAATAGGTGAAAAAGTTAAAACATACCGGTTTCCTATACGAAAGAAATCAGGACATTCCCACATGGTTCCCCATTCTCCCCTGCTTTCTGCTAATACATTTATAAATGTCCAATGTATCAAATCTTCCGAGCGATACAATAACGCCTGTCCTTTTTGATTTTTTGAAGCTCCGCATACCATATAATAGCTGTCTTCGTGTTTCCATACCTTGGGATCCCGGAAGGAATCTGGCGAAATCCCTTCCGGTGCTGTTAAAACTGGATTTTTTTCATATTTTTCAAAATGAATACCATCTTCACTATAAGCAACACACTGTGTCTGGACAAATCCATTTCCATGATTCGTTGCTGCTGTGTATATTAAATATAGCTTTCCGTCAAATTCAATTGCACTTCCGGAAAAACATCCACCCTTCAAATGATCTTCATAAGGTTCACTTGGTGCTAATGCAACCGGAAGATACTCCCAATGAATCAAATCATCACTGACAGCATGTCCCCAGTGCATATTTTCCCAAAAACTCTGATATGGATTATACTGATAGAAAAAATGATACTTTCCTTTGAAATATATCAATCCATTTGGATCATTAATCCATCCCGTTTCTGCCATAAAGTGGTATTTCTGCCTCATTTTTCCCTGTGAAACTTTTTCTTTATTCTGATTAATTACTATTTGTGCCCGTTCAATTTCCTGAAGCATTTTTTCCTTTGACATCAATTGACCTTTCTGCTCCCTTTTCTATCTTGGCCATCTTTTTTCTTTCTCAGGAAGCTTTGAAAAAACATTATGTGGTTCCTTCTGATACCAGTATGCAACACTTGACAAATCATCCTGACGTTCAAATAAACCTTTATGTCCAACACCAATCTGTTGCACAGTAACCTTAAGCTCCTCATCAAAAAATACTGGATCCATGACATGCCAGCGATAAAAACCGCGCATTGGTGGACAATCATCATTATGATATAAATTATTTACCAGATCATCATGCCTTGAATAATATGGATATCCAAGAAAAGGAGTTGTATATGTCTGTTCTATCGTTTTTCCGTTTTCATGTTTGGCAAAACTCCAGGAACCTCCAAAATAATCTTCCATTCCGGTTCCACAGATTGTTGGATATTGTTCATCTCCATCAATATAAAACTTTACTTCTCCTTCACCCCACCAATATCTTTGAAGTGTAGACAATGCTATATATGTACCGATATAATGACCACTACCTTTTATTCCATCTGCAATAACATAATCTTTTCCCAGCTCGGTAAGAGCTTCTCTCCTCCAGCTTGCGTGAAAATATTCCGTTTCTTCTGGCAGATAATTGTATAAATTATAATCAATCTGATAAAAAAAAGCCGGAATTGCATTTGCATGCTGATTTTCTAATGTAATAACTGCTCTCTTTTTAAATGGCATCTGAATATAAGAATTTAACCCTCTGGATGGGACAACTGTTATAAGACTGGAATTAATATAACACTCTTTTCCAAATCCACAACAGAAAAAATCCCCTAACGGTGCTTCTACGGATGGATTTTCCTCGCCATCCCAATACATTCTGAGAACCAGGTCCCTAAGAACGAAGCAATCTCCTTCTGACGTTTTATTATCCGTTGTTATCCATATATGATGAATAATTCCCGGACCATCTATTTCTCCTAAAACGACCGTCTCTCCCGGCTGGATATCATTCAAACAAGGACTGCCTTTTCTTGATTTTCCGAGACCGCTGGCTGCCATACCACCTTTTCCCTTTTCTCCCGTCCTGTTTTCAGCATTAATCGCCCTGCTTTTCCCATGTGTCAGATAGGGAAGCATTGCTGCTGTTCCTGGCAGCATAATCATATTTTTATCCATTTTATACCTTATCCTTTCGTTGCACCCATAGTCATTCCAGCTGTTACCCATTTATTTAACGCAAAATAGATTACCAGTGGAGGAAGAATTGAAATTGCTATTGCAGCAAATGTTGAACCCCAGTCCACATTTCCAAATGCTCCGACATAATCTTTTAATCCCATTGCCACTGTCTTGGCTGAAGTATCACTAATAAATGTATTTGCAAAAATAAAGTCATTCCAAATCAGAATACTATACATGGAAGCAATTGTAATAACGGTATTTCTTGCTAATGGGAACACAATCTGAATAAAAGTCCGAAGCGGTGAACACCCATCAACAACCGCTGCCTCTATCAATTCATTCGGAACAAATTCGTAAAAACTTACAAACATCATAACTGATAAAGGTAATGCAAATCCTACCTGTGGTAATATTAAAGAAAAACTTGTATTTAAAATACCTAGTTTACTATAAAAAATAAATAATGGTATTAATGTAATCTGTACTGGAACCATAATTCCAAATGTAAAGAAAGAATAAATTGTTTTTGTTCCTCTTACTTTAAATTTTGACAATGCATATCCTGCAGTAGAACTTAATACTACAATCAGGATCAGCGAAATAACGGTCACCTTTAAACTATTCCACATATACATACCGATTTTACCATCTGATAAAACCTTAGAAAAATTTTCCAGCGTAATACTCTTTGGAAATGCAAATGGAGCTGCTGACAACTCTACGGTTGGTTTCACACTTGCAACAAACAACCATATGACCGGATATATCTGAATGATTAAGAAGAGAATAATCAATACTGCAAATATTATTTTTATTATTTTTTTCTTCAATGATTTCCCCTCCTATTCCTTCTGATGCGTTCTTTTTCAATTCTTTTTTCTTCTTTTTGTTCCTTTGAAGTAAAAATTTTTCTTAAAATATAAACAACTAAAATACTTTCAATAATAATAAACACCGCTAAAGTACTACCATAACCATACTGGTTACTTGAAAACGCCTTTTTATACATATATGTAGACATTAATTCGCTGGCATTTCCCGGTCCACCACTTGTCAATAAAAATGGAATATCAAATCCTCTTAATGCTCCTGTCAAACACATCGTCAAAGTCAGAAGTATAATATCTTTTATCAATGGCATTTTAATTTTAAATAATATCTGCATTTCAGAAGCACCATCTATTTTGGCAGCCTCATATACAGAAGGATCTAATGAAACCAGTGCAGCATAAAATATAACCATATACATTCCAGTAAATCTCCATCCTTCCGGTATGGATACAGCTGGTAATACAGTACTTACTTTCGCAAGCCAGGACGTTACCATTCCACCTAAACCTACTTTTTGTAATATCTGATTCAATAATCCCATAGGCTCTGTTGAGTACATACTTCTAAAAAGCTGTGTGATAGCAACTGTTGTAATAATACATGGTACATAATACAACGTTTTAACCAGTGTCACATGCTTTGTCATATATGTCAGCAATATTGCAAAAAACAGTCCAATTAATAATTGCATGGAAACTACAATAACAAGGTAAATCAGATTGTTAAAAAATGCCTTATAAAAAACTTCGTCGTGAAACATAGTCACATAATTTTCCAATCCGACAAACTGCTTTTTTCCTATTCCTCCCCATTTCATAAAACTTAATCGAATAGACTCTTCTATTGGATAAAATACTGCCAAAATATAGAACAATAATCCTGGAAGTAAAAATGCCAGAAAGGCCTTTTTGTTTCTTATAACGCCCATTATAACTCCTTCCTTTTCATTTATATAAATCTGTTACGAGATATGTATTACCAATCATGATAATACATATCTCGATATGTCATTTACTTATTTTGTATATTCTGCAATAGAATCATCTACCAGTTTACAAAAATCGTCTACTGATAAATCACCGGACGCCAGCAATAATAAATTATCCTGCATAACGGTATTGGTATTGGAATCAAGGTATGTATCCCAAGGCTTCAGGAAGTTTTCACCTGTAGACTGCATATCTTCCTGAATTTTCAGATAAAGATCTGAGTATTCAACATCATCCGGTAAATCGGTTTTAATTGGAGACATCTGCTGTTTTCCAGCATATAATTTACCATAATTATCAATTACATATAAGATAAAATCTTTTGTTTTTTCATCAAATGTTTCTGCATTAAATGCCATACCAATTCCAGAATTTATACAAAATTCATTTGGCTGTGTTTTTGCACCTTCAGTAGTAGGAAGATAAAAATAATCAATTTTACCCTGCTCATATGCATCCTGCATAGCGCCGATTTCCCAGTCACCAATATAATACATTGCAGATTTTCCATCTAAAAACATTGATTGTGCTGTTGCATAGTCTGTTGCAGCAAATCCATCATTAAAATACTGACCCATTTCTTTCATAAATTCTGCTGCTTCTCTTCCGGTTTCACTGTCCATTTTTTCTTTTCCATCTCTTAAATTAATGATAAAATCATTTCCGGTTTCTCTAAATGGAAGCATTGCTAAGTATCTCTGTACCGGCCATCTGTCAACACCATCTACTGAAATCGGTGTAATTCCATTATCTTTTAAGGTTTTACATACATTCAGCCACTCATCCATGGTAGTTGGTGGTGTCAGATTATACTGTTCAAAAATTTCTTTGTTATACCATGTCATTTCCACATGATATTCTAATGGTAAAGTATACATGGAACCATCTGTAAATTCCTGATATTTTAATGCAATCGGATAGAAATCATCATATCTGTCATTATCTTTTAAAAATTGTTTTACATCTACTAACATTCCTGCATCTACCAGCTCCTGACAATATGGATCGGCATCAATATCAATTATATCCGGCATATTGCCTCCGGCAATTAATGTCTTTAATTTCTGTAAATAGGAAGGTCTGTCCGCTGTTGTTTCAAATTCAATTTTCCACTTTCCGCCTTTTTCTTTACTGTACTGATCTGCAATTTCATGCATTACCTGATCTATTTCACCATCCACAGGTCTTGATGTCATCCATGTAACAGTTACCACATCATCATCATTTTTTGCTTCTTTTTTTGTAGAACCACAGCCTGCAATTAACCCTGTTACCATTGTTGCTAACAATAAAATACTCATCATTCTCTTTTTCATTTTAATCCCTCTCTTTTCTTGTTTTTATCACAAAATTGTTTAATTCCACTTCTCCCTGTACCACATAAACACCGGCATAGCCACCTTTGTGATCATACATTCTGGTAGATAATACAATTTCATCATTAATATACACAATACAGATATCATCTTCTCTTATTATCAGTAAATGATATTCATCTGCATCCGGAAGCCTTCTGGATGTTTCTATCTGGTATGGTACATCACCTTTTATCTGCCACTGATAGATGCCCTTTTCTGAACGTGGCCACATATCCCATGCTACTTCCTTTTTCCGTTGATTCATTCTTAAAAAATAACCCTTTTCCATTTCAGAATCAACATGTAACGCTATTCCGAATTCATGTCCCCGCTTCACACAGACATCCATTTCAATCGAAAAGCAATCTTCCGGAATTTCATAGACACCGGAGCCTAAGGTATCACTTATTACATGAATTCCTTTTTCTGTCTTTGTTATCCGGCTATTATAGCCTGCTGCTGGTTTCAAATCCTGTACTTCATCATAGAACTCTTTCACACCTGGAATAACCCGGACTTTTAATGTTCCATCTTCCGGATTCTGAATCAATTCATGGAACACCATTGTTCCACCCCATTCCCATGGTCCAAAATCTTTATTTCCATATTTGCTTGCAATCCATCCAAATGCAAATCTTCGCTGTCCATCTGATGCGGTTTTGATTGCATAATCTGATCTGGTGTCAAAGACATCATCTTCAGGAATTTCCCATGGTCCGTTTGGACTTTTCGAAATTCTATAATGTGTAGTAAATTGATCCGAAAAAGTGGAGAAAACCAGATACCAGTAATTTCCCATCTTGAAAATTTCAGGACATTCCATGGTGATATACATGCCAGGGGCATAAAACGGTTTTTCATAGGTCCATTGTTTCAAATCCTTTGACTTACACAATGCAATACAGCCTCCCCTTAATTCACCTCCTCCTTTAATTCTTGAAGCCAGAAGCATGTCATAACATTCATCTTCTTCGTTCCAGTATACGAATGGATCCCGCCAGTCAAATTCTTCATATTGCTTTCCATCAGAAACAAACAAAAATTCTTCTACTGTATTAAGATGTTCTAAATCTGTTCCTACTGCCTGCATTACAGACTGTACACTTTTTCCATTAATTTTTATATCTTCATTATACGCAGTAAAAAATGCATGATAAAGATTTTCTTTGTCTTTTATTACGGAACCAGTGTAAGCATTCTTATTTGGCTTGTCATCTCCTCCTCTCTTGATTGCTTCCCCTTTGTATTCCACATTTACAAAGTCTTTTGTTGTTACAAGATGCCAGGTAGTTTCTTCTGCATACTCCTTGTCCCTGATTCTTGGATCATGCAGATAATAACCATAAAAAGTTCCATTTTCATAATATGGTATTAAATCTCCAACCCATGCATCTTTTGGTCTGTACAATAATTTTTTCATACGCACCTCTCTTTGCACTATTTGCACGTTTTTTTCGTTCTTTTTATGCTTAAATTGTAGCATATGCACTATTTATTTTCAACATAGCTTTCTCAATTTTATCATTTTCTATTTTTTTTACATAATAAAAACTGTTGTTTTATACATGTTATACATCTTTTCATTGTTATTTTGTGCATTTCGTGCATTTTTATTTTTCGCACATTTTCTTCTTCCTTTATTTTTAATAAAGTGTTACAATAAATCTGGAGGTAGAAGTATGAAATGCACGATTAAACAATTAGCCGAAGAATTAAACTTATCCAGAAATACTGTTGCTAAAGCTTTAAAAAACAGTAATGAAGTTTCTTCGAAAACAAAGCAGCGGGTTTTAAATAAAGCCAGAGAACTGAATTACAATAACATAAACAAAGAACTTTTTTCCGAATCGGGAGATGTTACTTCTCCATCTAATGTGAATAATGGTTCTATCCTGTTTCTTACCAAAACCTATGCACCAGACTCTGAATTCTGGACTGCGGTTTTAACAGGTATTGAATCCATCTTATCTAATGCACATTATCATCTTGTAATTGGAATCATGTCTGAAAGTGATTTGAAAAAAATGGATTTTCCTACTGCATTAAAAGATCCTTCCATTAAAGGTATTATTCTAGTGGAAATTTGTGATGGGGCTATCTGCAATGCATTGTTACAATATAATCTTCCAATTATTACTGTTGATTTACCAAAGGATTATAATCCTGTTTTAGATATGATAGATATTGTTACTATGGAGAACAAAAAAAATATTCACCGGATTGTAAATTATTTAATTTCCAAGGGTGCCGAGCGTTTTGCCTTTGTTGGAGATATTTATTCCGCAAATGTAGGACGAGGTTTTCAGGAACGTTTTGATGCATTACAAGAATGTCTTTCTGATAATCACCTGGAACTAGACCGGAAACATTGCTTATTAACAGAAACTTCTGATGAATTTCAGGACTTTCAAACAGTCGTTAAAAAATTACAAAAGATGGCTTCTGTTCCGGATGTATTTATTTGCGGGAATGACCGTACAGCAATCCAATTAATATATGCTCTTCAATTTTTGGGGTATCAGATTCCAAAAGATGTAAGTGTAGTAGGATTTGATGATATTCCTGCTTCCGAAAGGATTACACCTTCTCTCACTACAATACAGACTCCAAAAAAATACCTTGGTATTGCTGCAGCCCGCCAGATGTTAGAGCGGATACAATATCCAAACTCTCCTCATTCATATATGAAATATGAAACAAAACTTATTATCCGGGATTCCACAATATAGAATTAATTTTGAAAGGATATTATACTATGGAAAACTTCTTTTCACTTGATGGTAAATTTTTTCGATTTATCAACAAATTTACCAGTTTAATTGCTTTAAATTTTTTATTCATTATTACATCCCTTCCTATCATTACAATCGGGGTATCTTTTTACGCCCTTTATCAAACAAATTTAAAACTTTCACAAAATACAGAATCCTATATTGCAAGAACTTATTTTTTCTTTTGGAGAAAAAATTTAAAGCAGAATATTCTTCTTTGGCTACCTGTAATGATTTTATTTATATTTTGTCTGATTAACTTATACATTTTACCTTTTATGCCAGAAACCTTTTTCAGGTCTCTCACTCTCTGTATACAATTTCTTATTTTGTTGTTATTGCAGGGATTTCTTATTTATGCATTTTTTCTTCCGGATCAATACAGAACTACTTTAAAATATACCGTAAAAAATGCAGTTATATTGACTTTTAAATATCTTCCAGCTACTTTTTTATGTATTTGCATAAATGCACTACCAGTTTCTATTCCCATATTGTTACCAAAAATAACCGGATATGTGTTAGCAGCTTTTATTATAATAGGCTTTTCCGGGATTTCATTTCTGCATACTTTCATATTACAACTACTATTAAAAAAAGAGAACCTCTTCGGTTCTCTTTAAAAAGGCGTCTGCCGGATTTGAACCGGCGATAAGGGTGTTGCAGACCCGTGCCTTACCACTTGGCTAAGACGCCACATATTTAATTGTGTCAATTCACACTCATATAGTTTACCAAAGCTGTGCGTATCCGTCAAGAGAGAATTCACAGTTTTTTCTCCTGCATTTTACCTCTTTTTTGCTTATTCTTTCCTGAATCCATTTGCTTTTTTCTCCTAAGAACAGTATACTTATATATTGTAAAATATTAAACCATTTCAGGAGGAACAAATATAATGGAAAAAGGTAAATTAGGTATCAGATTATCATTTTATGCAGTAGCAGCTTTTATCCTTGCATTCTTAGGATACAGCACCGTTCTTGCATTACTGGCTGGCTTTGTTCTCATTGTTGAGAAAAATGAGTGGGCTTCCCGTCAGGTAATTCAGGCATTTTTCTTATGTATCTTTGCAGATATCGTAAATGGTATTTTAAACATTTTCGATTTCTTATACCAGATACCTCTTATGGGTTCTGTATGGGGAACAGCAATTTCTGTCATCGATGGTATTGTAAGCCTTGTAGTTCTGATTTTCTGTATCATGGCTCTTGTAAACACAGCCAAAGGAAACGAAGCAAACGTTCCTGGATTAAACGGACTTGCAAACTGGGCTTACGGCATTGTAGCTCCAAAGGTAAATCAGGCACAGCAGGCTTATTATGGACAGCAGCAGTTTAACGGTCAGCAGCAGTTTAACGGTCAGCAGCAGTTCAACGGTCAGCAGCAGTTCAACGGTCAGCCACAGCAGTTCAATGGTCAGCAGCAGTATCAGCAGCCAGAACAGCAGAATCCAAATCAGCCACAGTAGAATTATTACATAGCGAAAAAATTTAAGCGCAGAGCATTCATTGCCCTGCGCTTTTCTTATGCAATTCTTCAAAAGATTATAAGGAAATCATCAGATAACGGATAACAAAGAGTGCGGATAATACCACGGTGATAATGTTTAACTCCTTGAACTTTCCGGTAAAGATTTTAATTAATGTATAAGCAATCAATCCAACGGCAATTCCGTTTGCGATGGAGTAGGTAAGCGGCATCATGATTAATGCCAAGTATGCCGGAATTGCTTCAGATACATCATCAAATTCCATATCTTTGATGGCACTTAACAAAAGACCACCTACGAAGATTAATGCCGGTGCTGTTGCACAGGATGGGATGATGCTTACAAACGGAGCAAAGATGATTGCTGCTAAGAACATGATTGCTGTAAATACAGAAGTCAGTCCGGTTCTTCCTCCTACGCTGATTCCGGAGATACATTCACCATAAGTGGTAACGGTGGAAGTACCAAATACAGAACCGCCAACCGTTGCAATTGCATCACAGAGAAGGCTCTTCTTTGCATTTGGAATATTTCCATCTTCATCTAACATATTTGCGGATTTTGCAGTTCCGATTAAGGTTCCGATCGTATCAAACATGTCAACCATGGAGAAGGTGATAATCAGCATGATTAAAGTTAAAATTGCCTGTCCTACCGAGCTTCCCATAAATAATTCGCGGAAACCGCGGAAGCATGCGAATAAGGAAACATCTGCGAAATCTTTTACCTGGGCACCGAAGTTAATCTGGAAGCCATCAAATACAGTATTTCCGGTGAAAATTCCAAGAATAGTTACTACAAAAATACTGATTAAAATAGAACCGGTTACTTTTTTCTTATAAAGAACGGTGGTAAGTACGATTCCAAAGAAGGCTAAAATTGCGCCCCAGCAGGCCACCGGATTTTCAGAGAAAGTAGAAAAATCCACCAAAGATACCATGGTGCTTTCATTTCCTACAATAAGACCGGCATCCTGGAAGCCGATAAATGCAAGGAATAATCCGATACCCACTGATATGGCAACTTTTATATTTTTCGGAATTGCCATTACAATTTTTTCCCGGAAGGAACATAAAGTAATCAGAATAAATAATGCACCGGAAATGAATACCATTGCCAGTGATGCTTCATAGGAATAACCCATGCCAAGCATTACGGTGTAAGTAAAGAATGCGTTCATTCCCATACCAGGTGCCTGGGCAAACGGTAATTTGGCAAGAACTCCCATTAAGAAGGTTCCTAAAAATGCGGACAGACAGGTGGCAAAAAATACGCCATTGAATACCTTATCATACATATCGGTTCCTTCAAAAGGTGTGGCAAGCATTGCCGGATTTACCATGATGATGTAAGCCATGGTAACAAATGTTGTGATACCTGCGATAAACTCGATTTTTACGCTGGTACCATTTTCTTTCAGTTTGAAAAACTTTTCCATATTAAACGTCCTTTCTTTTGTTTTATCTAAACCAGTTCACAAACTGGAATAAATCGATTATTTATAATATCCAATAATCCCCGGTTGGTAATTGCCATCTCCGGAATGACGGCAAGGGAAATCTGAAGACTCATAGTGAGGATTGGATTCTTAAGAATACAGCCATGTTCCCACAAATCAGCTAAAAGTCTATCTGTTTCCTCTACAAATACATCCATTGGCTTCTGACTTAAAATGCCAAGTACCGGAAGTCCCACAAATTGTTTCTCTTCTCCATCCCTTACATAAGAAAGACCACCCTGTTTTGCAATGACCTGATTAAATGCCAGCGTCATATCCGAAAGAGAAGTTCCAAATGCAATCAGATTCTGGGTATCCTGTCCTACCGAACCGGCAAATGCTCCCTGCAGTGCTCCTGCCTTGCTGATGATGCCGATTCCGATGGAACCATCTTTCCGGTAACGGTCTACTACTGCACAATACATTAAGTCATCCTCTAAAATGAGTGCACCGTTCTTTACCGGAAGCTTTCTCTCTTCGTGAATTGTCTCTAAGGTTCCGTCCACGATTTTTACAATATTGACTTTTACTTCGCCATCTATGCAGCCTTCCGGCAATGGAATCGTAAGTTCTCCTTCTTTTAAATCATCCCGCTTTATGGAATGGATCACTTCTTTCGGATAATCCATTCTCGGATAAGATGCTTTTGCGATTTCTCCATTTACAATAACATCCTGCACCTTAAAGTCTGTTAAATTCTTCACAAGTATCATGTCTGCACGATATCCTTCTGAAATGACACCTCTGTCCTTTAAGCCATAAGCTGCTGCCGGATAAACCGTAGCAAGCTTGATTGCCTGAAGCGGCTCCACACCTTCTTCCACAATCTGCGCCAGTGCATAGTTCATATGTCCATGCTCTGCCATATCTTTTGCTGTAATACAGCCATCGGTAGAAAGTAAAATATGGTCGCTGTCTCCTGCTTTATCTAAGAATTCTTTTGCACTTGCAGGCTCTTTTAAGGAGCCACGGCGGATAATGACATACATTCCTTTTCTGAATTTTTCTAACATTTCCTCCACCGTTACACTCTCATGATCAGAGCTTACGCCTGCTGCAATATAGGTATCTAAGTCAGCTCCCAATACACCCGGCGCATGTCCGTCTATTTTTAAACCTTTTTCTTTTCCATAATCTAAGATTTCTTTTAAAGAAGCTTCCTTTGCAATGACCCGGTTATAATCCATTGCTTCTGCAATTCCATACATGCCATATTCTTCCACCATCACTTTGACATCGGAAAGCATCACCTGTCCATAACAGTCTTCATATCCCGGTGCTGACGGAACACAGGGAGATGCCATCCAGACCGGTGTAAGATCTGTCTCCTTCATCTCTTCCATCAGATATTTTGCACCTTTATGTCCTAAGACATTTACTGCATCATGAGGGTCTAAGACTGCTGCTGTGGTTCCGTTTTGTATCAGTGCCTCTGCAAAAGATGCACTGCTTAACATGCTAAGCTCCACATGGGTATGGGCGTCAATTAATCCCGGCAGGGCAGTAAGCCCTTCCCCATTGATTACCGTAAGATGCTCCTTTTCTTCTATTTCACCGGCATCAATATGCTCTGCAATTTTCTCAAAACGACCATTTCTGATATAAATATCCCCGGTTTTTATCTCATCTTCCAACACATCTGCAATCGCAACATTCTTAATCAACAGGCTCATAGGATTCTTTTCCTTTCTGAAACAATGGTAGTTTCTGTAAAAATGTGATATCTGTCCGCTCTGCCGCTTTTCCTTCTGCCAGAATTGCAAGCCTGCTACAAACCTCTCCTCCGGCTTTCTGCACCAGACGCTCTGCCGCAGCCAGGGATTCTCCTTTTGAAATCACATCATCCACAATTGCAACTTTCTTTCCCTTTAACTTCTCTGCATCCGTTTCATCCAGAAAAATGTCCTGATTTCCCTCTGTTGTAATGGAATGCACCGCATCCTGGATAAATGATTTCACATAGGACTTCACGCTTTTCCGGACTACCACAAATTCCTTCATATGAAGCTGCTTTGAAATCTCGTACGCCAGGGCAATTCCCTTTGCTTCAATGGTCAGGATAATTTCCGCTCCATTGGCAAATGCCGCCAGCTCCTTTCCTGCTTTCTCAATCAGCTCTGTATCACTGATTACCACAAAACTTGCATACGCTGTTCCATCTGACAGTTTAACAAAAGGCAGTTCACGTTTCAGACCACATACTTCTAAATCATAATGTTCCATTTTATCTATATCCTCTTATCCATCATTATATATCCGCCGGAGAATGTTCTGTCTCCTTCGGATGTATTGTAACTATGAAAAACACGAAAGGTACAACACGTCCCCGTATTGCACCTTTGTTTTACATACATTTGCATTATAATAGAAATCGTATTATAATAAAAATACTATTTTTACTTTGTTTCTATAATATTTTTATTATATTGTGTGGAGGAAGATTGTAAAGAAAAATATTTTATTTCAATATAATTAGCCGGTTATGCAGGAAGATCATTTTATCTGATATGAAATGTCTGCAGTTCTTAGTTACATGTTTTTCTTGATTATAAACTGTCTTTCCATTGCTTTGAGAGGATAACTGCTCTGTCCGCCGAGTACGGATGCTGAATAATGTCTGCAAGGGGCACTAAGAATTTCGCCCTATAACTGAATAAATCTGGCAACCGGCGCAAATTCACATCCATGTTCATATGCGCCTCGCTGGCACTTCCCTGTGCCAGCGTTGCCGGATGCCAGACGAAATTTCAAGTGCCCCTAACAGCCCTTAAAATGCATCCGTACTTCGGCGAACCAGGCAGTTATCATGTCAAACATTGGAAAGACTGTTTTGATAACAGAAAGAAAAACATGTGCTTTAGAACTGCGGCATTTCATATCAAAAATAATCTTCCCTGCATACCCGGAACTATATTTAAAATTTTATATTTTTTACAATCCCCTCCACAAACCACATAAATTATATTTTCAAATGATTCCTACAAATCAAAAGAGGTATTTTATTATGACATTAGACTCCTACCGTAACTTTGTAACCATTGTAGATTGCGGCAGTATCGTAGCGGCTGCCAATAAGCTTCTGATTGCACAGCCTTCTTTGAGTAACCAGCTAAAAAATATTGAGAAAACCTATGGTGCGAAGCTTCTTCTCCGGGGAAACCGTTCTTTAGAGCTGACGGATGCAGGAAGAATCTTTTACAAACGTGCCAAAGAGATTTGCATGATGGAAGAGGGCTTACGAAATGAATTGCTGAATCAGAAAGCCGGCTTCTCTGAACTGTTGAAGATTTCGATTCCAGCCGGTAACTCTCCTTATTTTCTGCACAAATTTTTTGATGACTTTATCGCAAAGCACCCGAAAGTAAATTATGACTTTTATGAGATTCCAAGCGAATTTGTTATTCCGAATGTCTTAAATGGAATTACAGAGATTGGGCTGATTCGCTCTGCCGCACCCGGACATGGTGCGCTTACACTTTATCCCTATGAAAGAGAGGATATTGTTGCGCTGTTTCCAAAAGACCATCCCCTGGCTAAAATCAAAGGAAAGCTTTCTGTCCCGGACCTTGCCAACTACCCGCTGACAATTCCTTTTGACTGTCTGGATATTGTTTATGCTTCTTTTGGACACTATCTTCTTTCACCGAATGTTTCCATGATTACTTCTCCGAAAACCACTGCCATTGAGTGGGCACGATCTTTTGGAAGTGTAGCCTTAGTCTCCCTGACGAAAGAGGACATACGTGAAATTAAGGATATGTGCATCAAATATATTTCCGATGAAAACCTCTATATTATGAGTGCTTTTATTATCAGCAAAGACCGGCACCTTTCGAAGATTGCGAAGGAATTTTTGCAGGTGCATGGTATTGAAGTTTCTTAAGGTGCATGTAATCTCGTTACTCACGGAACAAAGAATGTGCCTTGGCACATTCTTGCGCCTGCGGCGG
>ULXS01050646.1_pt1 | contig 44587 bp, 40 predicted proteins | sample 1961421 | NCBI WGS metagenome assembly ULXS01 (sample SAMEA4835842, study PRJEB28245) | human gut metagenome | biome: gut microbiome; material: fecal sample | place: Denmark | collected 2008
ATTACAAATCACGTGCTCTGGCCAGCTGAGCTAAAGAGGCAATTACTCAAAAAATGCAACCGTTACGTTCTATCGTGAGCGAAACGGCTGCAAATTTAGGCATTTATTTCTTTTCCGCAAAATTTTAGCGAAATTTTATTTGCTCCGTTGTTTTTCCTTGTGTTTAACCAGCTGTTTTTCCAAGGCTTCAACACTCAAATCAATCGCCTCTTCAAACGTATTGCAGATTTTGCTTGCATAAAACTCCCCATTGGGAACAATCACTTTTATACCTGCTTCTTTATTCTCTGCAGCCTCCGGCTTCACAACCTTTAATGACACCTCTACTTTCTTTATATCATCGTAATACTTTTCCAATTTTACCGCTTTTTTCTGAACAAAAGCCTGCAATTGCTCTGACGCATCAAAGTGAATTGACTGAATTCTTACTTCCATACTTACCTCCTTACTTTTAGGCCCGAGGATGAGCCTGATTATACACTTTTTTAAGTTCTTCAAAAGTAGTATGCGTATAAATTTCGGTCGTCGCCAAACTTTCATGCCCAAGAAACTCTTTTATTGAGCCCAAATCGGCACCATTATTCAGCATAGCCGTTGCAAAGGTATGCCTCAGAACGTGGGGACTTCTTTTTTTTACAGTTACTACTTTCGAGAGATTCCGTTTCACAAGACTAGTTACGATACTGCGATCAAGTCGTTTTCCATTCTTCCGGACAAAAAAAGCATCCGAACGATCCGGAACCACCTCATTCCGCACATTGACATAATCCATCATCGAGCGTTCCAACTCCTTATCGAAAGGTATCAAGCGCTGTTTATTTCGCTTTCCCGTCACTTTTATCAGAGAAGCCGAAAAATCAACACCTTTATCATCCAAATCTATCAATTCAGAAAGTCGTATGCCAGTAGCATAAAACATCTCAATTATCAAGTGGTCACGACAACCTTCAAATCCTTCACCAAAGTCTATATCATCCAGCAATTTATCCATTTCTCCTTCTCTCAAAAAAACAGGAAGCGGCTTTTTCTTTTTCGGTCGCGTTATTTTTTGCAACGGATCCACAGCAACTTCCCCCTTCTTCAAGAGATATTTAAAATATGCCTGAATTGAACTTAACTTTCGATTAATCGTATTCGAAGCACAACCATTGTCCATCAAGGAAGCAATCCATTCACGAACAAGGTCTGCATCTACATCCGACGGGGTTAAATCTCCCAACATTTCTTCACCGAATTTCTGCAATTCCAGAATATCACTCCGATAGTACTTAACCGTACCCTCAGCATAATTCCGTTCATACAGAAGATAGTCAAGAAAAGAATCTGTCAATAACATATCGCTACATATCTAAAATCATGCAACGAATGTATGAAAAAGAATTCAATAATTCAAAGGAAATTACGAATTATTAATCTTCTACTTGCTGAAGTTGTTGTACGTAAACTGCACGTTCTTTCTTAAGTCTTTTAACTACAGACGGTTTGTCAAACTGCTGTCTGCTTCTTAATTCCTTAACGATACCAGTTTTCTCAAATTTTCTTTTAAACTTCTTCAGCGCTTTTTCAATGTTTTCGCCTTCTTTTACAGGTACTACAATCATTTTCTTTTAATTAAATGTTAATGGTTTAAAAATCTCACGATTAAATTGAGCGGCAAAATTACACATAGTTTCTTTATTCACAAAACTTTCTGCCAAAAAAACTGCAAAAAGAGAAAAGATTATCCAGCTCAAACATCTTCCGCCAGAGGAAAAAGATAAAGCAACCGGGGATGCACTAAAAACTAATCGCAAGACTGCAAGAAATTAGTTTCTAATATGCCGGCGGATAAAGTACAGCAACCCACAAAAATATTCAGAGAAAGTGAGTATCTTTGAAGAGTGAATGTTACACCTTATTATATATAGTATATGAGTCAAACTATCAATGATCGGCTACAAGACCTACGGGCATTGTTCAGCCAGGAAGGCATACAAGCCTTTATTATCCCAAGTACCGACCCTCATCTGAGCGAATATGTTGCTCCCCACTGGAAATCCCGGGAATGGATTTCCGGCTTTACTGGTTCGGCAGGAACCGTTGTTATTACTACAAACCAAGCAGGACTATGGACCGACTCTCGCTATTTTCTCCAGGCTGCCCAGCAATTAGAAGGCACGGAAATAAAACTTTATAAAGAGATGCTTCCCGAAACACCCAGTATTTCAGCTTTTTTAAGTGCACAACTAACTCCTGGCGATACTGTCGGCATAGATGGAAAGATGTTTTCTGCAGAAGAAGTAGAAAGGATGCAAGCCGAGTTGCAAAAATGCCAGATAGAAGTAAAAAGCATTTCAGATCCCTTAGATAAATTATGGACGGATCGTCCGCCAATGCCGGAAGCTCCTGCTTTCATTTATGAAACCCAATATGCAGGAAAAAGCAGCATAGAAAAGATTGCCATTATTCGAAAAGAACTAAAAAAGTGCAATGCGAAGGCATTGTTCTTATCCGCTTTAGACGAAATCGCATGGACTCTTAATCTGCGTGGAAACGATGTACATTGCAATCCCGTGCTTGTCAGCTATCTACTTATCGAAGAGAACGAAACTCACTATTTTATTCAACCTCAAAAGATAACCGCTGAGGTTGCTACTTATATGAAAGAAACAGGAGTAAACCTGCACGCCTACGAGGAAGCAGAAACATACCTCAGCCGAATCAGTGTTGAGAGTCTACTTCTTAATCCGGCTAAAACAAATTATGCTATGTATTCAGCTGTCAACCCTGATTGCAAGATCATTCATGGCGCTTCTCCGGTCACCTTATTGAAAGCCATCCGCAACGAACAGGAAATAGCAGGAATACATGCTGCCATGCAACGGGATGGAGTAGCTTTAGTTAAGTTTCTGAAATGGTTAGAAGCATCTGTTCCCACGGGTAAGGAAACTGAAATCAGCGTAGATAAAAAACTGTATGAATTTCGTGCGGAGCAGGATTTATATATGGGAGAAAGTTTCGATACGATTGCCGGATACAAGGAACATGGAGCCATCGTGCATTATGAAGCCACTCCCGAAACAGATGTCCAGCTAAAACCGGAAGGTTTTTTGTTATTGGATTCAGGTGCACAATATTTGGATGGAACAACAGATATCACACGTACCATTGCTTTAGGAAAACTGACAGAAGAAGAAAAAACAGATTATACATTGATATTGAAGGGGCACATTGCACTGGCAATGGCTGTATTCCCTGCCGGTACACGGGGTACGCAACTGGATGTGCTGGCACGTATGCCGATATGGCAAAGAAGAATGAACTTCCTGCATGGCACAGGGCATGGTGTAGGCCACTTTCTGAATGTACACGAAGGACCTCAGAGTATTCGTATGAATGAAAATCCGGTAACATTGCAATTAGGTATGCTGACTTCCAATGAACCGGGAGTATATAAAGCCGGAAGTCATGGGATTCGTACAGAGAACATGGTTTTAGTAGTACCAGCCGGAGAAGGAATGTTTGGCAACTATCTACAATTTGAAACAGTAACCCTTTGCCCTATTTGTAAAAAGGGAATTATCAAAGAATTGCTCACACCAGAAGAGATCAATTGGCTTAACCAATATCATCAGACTGTATATGAAAAATTATCGCCCGGCTTGAACAAAGAAGAGCAGGTATGGTTGAAAGAAGCAACGAGTCAATTATAATCAAAAAATTAATCACTATATAAAATGGCATTAATTAAATCAGTAAGAGGTTTTACTCCCGAGTTTGGCGAAAATTGTTTTTTAGCTGATAACGCAGCCATCATCGGAGACGTAAAAATGGGGCGCGATTGCAGCATCTGGTTCAGCACAGTATTGCGCGGCGATGTAAATTCTATCCGTATCGGGAATGGAGTCAATATACAAGACGGAAGTGTGCTACACACATTATATGAAAAGTCAACAATTGAAATAGGTGACCACGTTTCTGTAGGACATAATGTTACTATTCACGGAGCCACTATCAAAGACTATGCATTAGTGGGAATGGGTTCTACAATCCTTGACCATGCAGTGATAGGCGAAGGAGCTATCGTTGCCGCCGGTTCACTGGTCTTAAGCAATACAGTTATTGAACCGGGAAGCATCTGGGGCGGTGTACCTGCCAAGTTCATAAAAAAAGTAGATCCGGCTCAGGCTAAAGAACTGAATCAGAAGATAGCACATAATTATCTGATGTATTCTAACTGGTATAAAGAATAAAGCCAGATGAACTTCCATATACGACAGCGGACGAATAGAAATCTATCCGTCCGCTGTTCTTGTTATTTCATATCCCCTAGAAATTAATCATACTTAATATCTTATCCGTAGCCCCAGCATTACTAGTGACGTAGTATCCGGCATTCGTTCCGGTTTCGCGCAAGAAAACCTCATCAGCCAACATACGGTCCAGCAATTCTTTCAGTTCTTCATAATTCTTGATAGAGAATGCACCTTGGGCTTCTAAAAGTTGAATTGCTTCCATAAACTTCTGATACTTAGGTCCAAATATTACAGGAATACCATAAACAGCTGCTTCCAACGTATTATGAATACCAACCCCGAAGCCACCTCCGATATACGCAATTTCACCATAACGGTAAATAGAAGAAAGCAAGCCGAAACAATCTATAATCAGACAATCCGCTTTAAGCACATTCTTTTCATCCGCACGCGTATAACGAACGTACGGGCGTTTCAATTTCCGGATAATCTCTACCAGATGGTTCTCATCTATCACATGTGGAGCAATAATCAATTTCACTTCCGGATGATTATTGAAATATTCAATAAACAGATCCTCATCCGGTTGCCAGGAACTACCTGCTACAAAAGTCATGGTGTTATTCTTAAAGAGCTTCACCAAAGGCAAATCTTTCGCTTCCTCACGTATCTGCAACACCCGGTCGAAACGTGTATCGCCAACCACCGTCACACGGTTGATACCAATCTTACTCAAATAACGCTTGGAACGTTCATTCTGTACAAACAAGTGGTCGAAATTGCGAAGAACATGACGATACGTACCACCATACCACTTAAAGAATACCTGGCCACGCCGAAATATAGATGACACACTGTACACCGGAATACGACGCTTGTGTAATTCATCGAGATAATTCTTCCAGAACTCATATTTAATGAAGAATGCCATGCAAGGATTGGCTATATCCAGGAATTTCTTCACATTCCGAGGCTTGTCGAACGGTAGGTAGCACACTACATCCGCCCCGCGATAATTTTTGCGTACCTCGTATCCCGAAGGAGAAAAGAATGTCAGCAATATACCATAATCGGGATATTTGGCACGAATTTTTTCAATCAGGGGACGCCCCTGTTCAAATTCGCCTAAGGAAGCGGCATGAAACCAAATATAACGTACATCTTTTTCCAATTGCTGCCTGAGAAGTTCATACACTACCCAATGCCCCTTCATCATTTTACGGGGCTTGCGGCTAAATGGAGCCGCAAGATGCACCAAAAGGTCATAGATACCTATCGCAAGGTCGTAAAGCATACTTATTGAATTAAGAAAGTACTTCAATTGCGCGCTTCATACGCGCCAGTGTCTCTTCTTTGCCCAGCACCCAAGAGATGTCGAACATATGCGGGCCTTTCCCCTCGCCTACCAATGTCAGGCGGAAAGCATTCATAATGTTTCCGGTATGATATCCTTTTTCGGCAATCCAGTCCATTACAATCTTTTCCTGATTCTCAATGCCAAAATCTTCAATTCCTGCCAGTACTTCCATCAATTCAGTCATACACTGGGCCGAATCTTCTTTCCAGCGTTTCTTCACGGTTTTCTCATCATATTCCGTTGGAGCAACAAAGAAGAAACTGGATGCTTCCCAAAGTTCCCGCACGAAACTCACACGATTCTTCATCATGCCTACCACCGTTACTACTTTCTCGAATGGAACTTCTACTCCATGTTCTTTCAGAACCGGAACAAAAAGTTCCGCTATTTCTTCATCAGGCTTCAACAATATATATTCATGGTTGAACCAGATGCCTTTTTTATAATCAAATTTAGCGCCAGACTTGCTACAATGGCTCAAATCGAACAATTTGATCAACTCATCCATTGACATCAGCTCCTGATCATTACCCGGATTCCAACCCAGCAAAGCCAGGAAATTAATTACAGCTTCAGGCAAATATCCCGATTCGCGATATCCAGAAGATATTTCACCGGTTTTTGGATCATGCCATTCCAACGGGAATACAGGAAAACCAAGGCGGTCACCGTCACGTTTACTCAATTTGCCGTTACCTTCCGGTTTCAACAGCAGAGGCAGATGAGCAAAAGCCGGCATTGTATCTTCCCACCCGAAAGCACGGTACAACAATACATGCAGAGGTGCAGAAGGTAACCACTCCTCACCTCGAATCACATGGGAAACTTCCATCAAGTGGTCATCTACAATATTGGCAAGATGATAAGTTGGCAGTTCGTCAGCTGATTTATAAAGCACTTTATCGTCCAGAATGGAAGAATTGATTATTACCTCACCACGAATCAAGTCATTTACATGTACATCTTCATTGGGTTCTATCTTGAAACGAACTACGTACTGCTTACCTTCAGTAATCAATGCATCCACTTCTTCTTTCGAAAGTGTCAATGAATTACGCATTTGCATACGAGTAGAAGCATCATATTGGAAATTGGCTATCTCTGCACGTTTCGCATCCAGTTCTTCAGGAGTATCAAAAGCGATATAAGCCTTATCATTCTCCAATAATACCTTTACATACTTCTTGTATATTTCGCGACGTTCGGACTGACGGTACGGACCATACTCCCCACCAAAACTGACACCCTCATCAAACGGAATGCCCAACCACTTGAAAGACTCAAGGATATATTCTTCTGCACCCGGTACAAAACGGTTACTATCAGTATCTTCAATACGGAAAATCATGTCTCCCCCATGCTGGCGAGCAAAGAGATAATTATATAATGCTGTACGCACACCACCAATGTGCAAAGCCCCCGTAGGACTCGGGGCAAAACGGACTCTGACTCTTCTTTCTGTCATATTTTGCATTACTTATGAGATAATTAGACGGCAAAATTAAACCTTTTTTTCCACACTAATGTTTTTTTTTGTACTTTTCGCAAAAAATTCAACCGATATGAATAAATCCAAGACCCAAAAAAGCTTTTCTTACAGAGATTTGCTATACAAAGCACTCATTTTTATCGGCACGGTAGCCATCATAGTATACTTCTTACCGCGTGACGGCAAGTTTAATTATCAGTTCGATATTGACAAACCGTGGAAGTATGGGCAACTTATGGCCACATTCAATTTCCCCATATATAAAGATGATGCCGTAGTAAAACATGAACAAGACAGCATGCTTGCCAGTTTCCAGCCTTACTATCAGTTGGATAAAAGTGTAGAAAAAACCGTGCTTAGCAAATTAAAAACGGATTATCAAAGTCACTTGCGCGACATCGTTCCGTCTTCTGACTATATGCGCTATCTGGAGAAAAGGTTATCCGAAATTTATAAAGCAGGTATACTTTCTACCGAAGAACGCAGCAAATTACAAAAAGACAGCACCGCTGTCATCATGGTGATTGATGATAAGCTGGCCAACCAGCGGGGGACCGAACAGCTTTTTTCCGTAAAAGACGCTTATGCCTACCTGCTCACTGCGGATACGGCACATTATTCTCCTTACATCCTGCGCCAGTGCTCACTCAACGAATATTTGTACCCGAATCTGACTTACGATGAGCAACGCACCGAAACAGCCAAAAAGGAAGCACTGGATAATTATGCCTGGGCCAATGGCGTTGTGCAAAGTGGCCAGAAGATTATTGATCGGGGAGAAATCGTAGATAAGGAAACTTACAATATCCTTGAAAGTCTGAGGAAGGAGTCTATACAACGTAGTGAATCTATCGGACAAAAACGTTTGATACTGACCGGACAAATCTTGTTTGTCAGCATTTTCATGCTCTGTTTTATGCTGTACCTCGATTTATTCCGCAAGGATTATTACGAACGCAAGGGGAGTTTATCCCTACTATTTACACTGATTATGTTCTATTGTGTAGTAACAGCACTCATGGTGTCGAATAACATATACAATGTTTATATCATTCCGTATGCCATGCTGCCTATCATTATCCGCGTATTCCTCGACTCACGCACAGCATTCCTTACGCAGGTGGTCACTATACTGATCTGCTCCATTTGTTTACGCTATCCACACGAATTTATATTGCTGCAACTGACTGCCGGCCTGGTCGCTATTTTCAGTTTGCGCGAATTGTCACAACGTTCGCAGCTCTTCCGTACGGCATTATTAGTGATATTGACCTATGCCGCTCTTTACTTCGCTTTCGAACTGATCACCGAAAACGATTTATCGAAATTAAACGGAAGTATGTATAGTTACTTTATAGTCAATGGTGTACTTCTATTGTTCACCTATCCGCTTCTGTTCTTGTTGGAGAAAACATTTGGATTTACTTCCAACGTTACTCTGGTAGAACTTTCTAATATCAACAGCCCGTTGCTGCGCCGTTTGTCAGAGACTGTTCCGGGAACTTTCCAACATTCCATGCAAGTGGCTAATCTTGCCGCAGAAGCTGCCAACCGTATTGGAGCTAAGAGCCAGTTGGTGCGTACCGGAGCTTTGTACCACGACATCGGAAAAATGGAAAATCCAGTATTCTTCACTGAAAACCAATCAGGAGGTGTCAATCCGCATAAAAATCTTAGTTACGAGCAAAGTGCACAGGTGATAATCAGTCACGTGACGGACGGACTGAAACTGGCGGAAAAAAACAATTTGCCTAAAGTGATAAAAGACTTCATCAGTACCCATCACGGTAAGGGAAAGACTAAATACTTCTATATCTCTTGGAAGAACGAGCATCCCGATGAAGAGCCGAACGAGGAATTATTCACTTACCCCGGCCCAAATCCGTTCACCCGCGAAACGGCCATTCTAATGATGGCGGATGCAGTAGAAGCTGCATCCCGCAGTCTGCCCGAATATACAGAAGAGAGCATCAACAACCTAGTGGAAAAGATTATAGACTCGCAGGTAGAAGAAGGTTTCTTCAAAGAATGTCCTATTACATTCAAGGACATTGCTATCGTGAAATCGGTGTTCAAAGAGAAACTGAAAACAATTTATCATACCCGCATCAGCTACCCCGAACTTAAAAAATAAAAGATATGAAAACAATCGCACAAGACCAGAAACGTACCGAAAGCCTGCTACAACGCAAAGGTATCCGGCTACACGACATCCAAAGTTTCAGTTTCATGAAACGTTTTCATGAAGTTCCGCGCAAGAGCAACCTGAAGGTCAAAGATAAATATGGCGCGGGCATATTAACATTGCGCCTGAAACAGGGTATTCAAAGAGCTTTTTATGTCCATCCGTTTCAAAAACCGTCATCTGTTATCCGCTATCTGATTTCACAAGATATACCTTTTGAGAACCATATCACCCGAAAACGGACAGCCGCAGAGATTCCGACCACGACCTATCAGCGCCCATCACTCTATATGTTCTATTTCTTTGTGCTTTTCATCACATTTATGATATTGGGATATCAGGCTGTAGCATTCGGAAGTTGGTGGGCATATATTCTCGGAATCATTTCATTCGGCCTGAGTATCTACTTTATACACATGTTAATGACACGTTTCTGTTATCTGAAAGTAGATAACGAAAGCCTTAGGATATACAGCGTAGGACGTGAAATTAAGTATCCTTACGAAGATATACTCAAAGTCAATTTTGACTTTGCACGCGAACAGGCTTTTACGCATGTTATGGAGATATTGGATAAAGACTATCACTATCGCCTCTATTATATAGGAAGGGTATCGCGCCGAACCCTGAATGATATTGCCGAAGTACTACAAAGTGCAGGAGTGGATGCAACATGCAGCCTGAATGAAGACAAGAGGTTCTATCAAGACATCACGCACTGACGAACCCGATTATTTCAGATGTTCCAACAGCCCGGCACAAGCATCCTCCAGCAAGTCGAGCACATATTCAAATCCTTCCGCCCCACCATAATACGGATCGGGCACGTAGTCAGCATGTGTAAAGCGAGTACAGAATTCCGTCATACGGTGTATCTTCTTCCATTCTTCAGGGGAGGGCGCACGGTCTTTCAAATCTTCAATATTCCGGTCATCCATCCCTATTATCAAATCGAAGTTATAAAAGTCTTCCGTCTGTACGGGACGCGAACGATGTGTGAGTTCGTAACCTCGACGAATAGCGTGAGCACGCATCCGACTGTCAGGTAACTCTCCTCGATGATAAGAGAGAATACCGGCAGAGTCTATCACAAACTGGTCTTCCAGTCCGGCTTCTGAAACCAAATGATTCATCACACCTTCCGCAGAGGAAGAACGGCAAATATTACCCAAGCAAACAAACAGTATTCTACAAGGCTTCATAAGCACATTTTTTTATTTAAGAACGCAAATATAGAAGTTTTCTACATTCTCTTAAAATATTTCTTCTTCTCAGTTGTCAGCATATACAGAGAACGTTTTCAAAGTAATATGTAAATCAATAAAATTAGAACATCATGAAAAAAAGATTTTTTATTATATCTTTGTTTTGGGTATTAGCCATTGCGGCTTTTGGTGCAATAGTCATGCTATTATGGAATTTCGTAGTGCCCGGAGTCTTAGGACTGGCAGCCATCAATTTCTGGCAAGCTTTGGCATTATTCGTACTTGCACGCATTTTCTTCGGAGGTTTCCCTGGTAGAGGAGCTTTCCCCAGTCGAAGAGGAATGTCCGGTGGTAAAGAAGGTAACCCGTTCCGCGCTAAATGGGAGAAGATGTCTCCGGAAGAACGCAAGGATTTCATTAATAGAAGAAAGAAGTTCGGATTCGGTGGTCCTTTCGGAAGAGACGGATTCTTCAACGAGAGAAACTTTGATAGAAACAACGATAGCGAAACTCCCAAAGAGAATGAATAATCTGACCGGCAAAGGCAACAGTTTGGAAGAACTGATTGTAGAACATCAACCCCGCTTGAAAGCATTTATCCGCAAGCGGGTTTCCACAAAAGAAGATGCCGAAGATATTCTGCAAGATGTACTGTATCAATTAGTAAAAACCATTGAAAGCACTTTCAATCCTATCGAACAAGTAACAGCATGGCTATATCGCGTAGCACGAAATACGATTATCAATAAAGGCAAAAAGATGCAGGAAGAAGAACTACCCGCTTCGAGCTATGATAAAGAAGATAATGTGCTGAGCGAGTTTTCGGAAGTGGTGTTCAGCGATGCTCCGCCTACTCCGGAAATAGAATATATGCGGTCACTCGTTTGGCAAGAGCTTGAAACAGCTCTTGCCGAGTTGCCGCCCGAACAACGGGAAGCATTCGAACTACTGGAAATGGAAGGATTGTCAGCCAAAGAAGTTGCCAGTGCCACCGGAATATCAGTCAATACTTTATTATCACGAAAACATTATGCCGTCATTCATCTTCGTAAACGGCTGAAAGGACTGTATAACGATCTTCTAAATTACTAAACTCATTTTTTAACGCTCTGCTTACCCACCGGGTAACAGCTATTTCCACAAATATTTATGAAAACAATAGTGTCAATTTTGACCATACTACTATGTATGGCCAGCCCCTCCTATGCCCAACTCATTGCTAAAGATTCTACCGGAGTCATGGCTATTTCTCTGGATGAAATAACCATCCAGGCACAGTCTGTCATCGAAAAAGGCGACCGGAAAGTCATTCTTCCGACGCAGAATCAACTGAAAATGTCATCCAGTGGCATAGACTTATTAGGCAAATTACAACTTCCCCGAATCGCAGTTGATATCATGTCGGGCGAAATAACCACCTCCGGCAACGGAGAAGTACAGTTACGGATTAATGGCGTTCAAGTTACTTATACCGAGATATCCTCCCTCAATCCCGAAAATATTCTTCGTATAGAATATCACGATACTCCGGGGGCACGCTACGGAAACGCTGCTACCGTGATAGATTATATAACCAAAAACAAAAAAGCGGGAGGCAGCATCAGCGGCAGTGCCATCCACAGCCTTAGCAGCAACCGTACTTCTATTGACGATATGGTTTCCGGAAGATATAACTATGGAAAGTCTGAAATCTCAGCCAACATACGGTATATACAACGCAAAGGAGACTGGACACGCGAGTATGACGAACGCTTCATCTTCCCCGACAAAGAACTTCATCGCCTGGAAACCGGAGAGCCAACGCTGTTCAATAAGAAATTGTTAACTTCCAGCCTGAACTACAGCCTGCAGGAGAAAGGAGAATATCTCTTTAATGCACAATTCAGATATACCCTGCAAGATAATCCTGCCGGATATGAAGACCGGCAGAGCAAACTCTACACATCTGATTCCGAAATTCCGGTATCCATCTACGACCACACCAAAGAACGGAACCACCTGCCATCCCTCGATCTATACTATCAGCAAAATCTAAAGAATGACCAACGTCTCATATTCAATCTTGTTGGCACGTACATCAAGAGCAGCAATACACGCATTTATCAGGAGAAGCAGGAAGGTATCGCAAATACAGAGTTATACTCCGATATTGCCGGAAAGAAATATTCGCTGATAACCGAAGCTATCTATGAGAAAAAATTAAGGCAAGGAACACTGACGGGAGGTCTCAGACATCTGCAATCTTATACAGACAATCGATATGAAGGGAAAGATGCGATGGACGTCATCCTGAAACAAGCGGAAAGTTATGCCTATGCCGAGTATAAAGGTAAAATTCAGAATTGGGGATACATGGCAAATCTATCACTCAACCGTTTCTACTATAGCCAAAGGGACAACTGTAATGAAAGATATGGCCTCCAGCCTTCTCTTTTAGTATCTTATAACCCTGTGAACAATCTGCATTTCCGCTATCATATCAATTTGAAAAACAATGCCCCTTCTATAGCCTATCTGAATGATGTGGAGCAAAGAATCGACATCTTACAAACACGCAGAGGTAATCCGAACTTAAAATCATTTCGCAGTACTATTCAGGATTTTAATGCAGTATTCAATACCGGAATTTGCAGCATTGATGCCCTGGTGAGCTATACATACGAAAAGAGTCCCATCATGGAATCTGTGATTTATGAAAAAGGAATGTTCATCCACACTTATGAAAATCAGAAGTCCTTCCAACATCTGACAGCAGAAGTCACATTCAAAATCAAGCCCTGGAAAGATTATATCAGCCTTTCCATTACACCGGGAATCAACCGGTATATAAGCACAGGAAACAATTACCTGCACACCTATACCCTAAAGGAATTACGTATCAACCTGGATGCTTCCTATAAAAACTGGCTTTTGAACTTTATGACTATCACCCCGCCTAACCGGTATGTATACGGTGAACAATTGCTGAAAGGGGATCTGATGCATACGCTCATGATAGGTTATAAACAACCAGCATGGTCTATTATGGCAGGAATACACAATCCATTTATGAAAACTTACCGTTCCGAGAATGAGAACTGGTCTGCACTGAATCCTGTAAAATCAGATATACACAGTACCAATATGTCAAATACCATCGTTGTCAAGCTCAACTTCAACCTGAACTTTGGACGACAATACAAGGGTGCCAATAAGAGAATTCAGAATATGGATACAGATTCCGGTATTCTGCAAGGAACCAAAGAGTAGCCGTTACATTGGATCTACATCATAATAGACGATTAAAGATTTAAAACGATCCTCCGCCACCATCTCTTTCTGAACCTGCACCAACAGTTCACGGGCGCGAGCCATCGGAGCATTATACTCTATCTTGACAATAATCTTTCGGATAAATAATGTTTGTATCCGGGCAACAGGCGGTTTATCCGGTCCCAATACACGATTACCGAAGACTGCACGCAACTTGCCTGACATGGTTTGTGCCATCAAGTCAAGCAGTTGCTCGTTGCGGTTTTTCAGATAGACGTACACCAAACGATAGTAAGGCGGGTAGTGGAACATCTGACGTTCAGCAAGCTGTCCCGCCACCATCTGGTCAAAATCGTTATGGATGACCTGAGCTATAATAGGGTGATCGATACTTTTTGTCTGCAAAATTACACGTCCGCGCTTATTCTTCCGTCCGGCACGTCCTGCCACTTGTGCCATCAACTGAAAAGCACGCTCATACGAACGGAAATCAGGATAATTCAGCATCGTATCTGCGTTCAGAATACCTACCACACTGACATGATCAAAGTCCAATCCTTTAGAAACCATCTGTGTGCCTATCAATATATCCGTTTTCCCCTGCTCAAAATCTGCAATGATACGTTCATAAGCAGAACGGGTACGGGTGGTATCCAAATCCATACGGGCAACAGCAGCTTCTGGAAATAAAATCTTGATATCATCTTCTATCTTCTCTGTACCAAACCCACGATTACGCAAATCAGTACCCTCGCAAGCCGGGCACTTATGGGGCAATTGATAGGTATAACCGCAATAATGGCAAGTCAGCTGATTCAATCCTTTGTGAAATGTCAGACTCACATCACAGTTTTTGCACTTCGGCACCCACCCGCATGTATTACACTCAATCATCGGAGCAAAGCCACGCCGGTTCTGAAACAAGATGACTTGTTGCTTTTGATCCAAAGCCTCATGAATATATTGAAGCAAAAGTGGCGAGAATGGTCCGTTCATACGCTTCTTGCGATGCAACTCATGGATATCCACGGGGATAATTTCCGGTAATCGAATTTCTTTATACCGCTCTTTCAGCTCCACCAGTCCATACTTTCCGGAAGAAGCATTATGCCAGGTTTCAATAGAAGGGGTAGCTGTGCCCAGCAAGGTCTTGGCACCATACATGGCCGCCAGTATGATTGCCGCATTTCGGGCATGATAACGGGGAGCCGGGTCCTGTTGTTTATAGGTGTTCTCATGTTCTTCATCCACAATCACCAACCCGAGGTTACGAAAAGGCAGGAAAATAGAAGAACGAACTCCAAGGATAATATCATATCCCTTTTCCGTCAGCTGCTTCTGCCAGATTTCTACACGCTCGGCATCCGGAAATTTAGAATGATAAATGCCTAAACGATCTCCGAACACCCGTTGCAGACGTTCGGTAATCTGAGTGGTAAGAGCTATTTCAGGTAGCAGGTACAGTACTTGTTTTCCCTGCCGGATAGTTTCTTCTATCAAATGAATATAGATTTCTGTTTTCCCGCTGGCAGTTACCCCATGGAGCAGGCACACATTCTTAGATTGGAAGCTTCGTACAATCTCATCATATGCCATTTGTTGATGTTCATTCAAAGGATTAATGGGAAGAATTTCCCGAAGAACTGAATTCAGCCGTCCCACTTCCTGTTGGTAAACTTCAAAGATATGTTTATCTACCAAGCCATTGAACACAGCCGGCGAAGCGGATGCCCGCCGCAATAGTTCTTTCTTATTAACCTCTTTGGGAAAGCTTTTCAGCCCGTCACCTCCCCAAATACCGGATAGTTCAATGTATTTCATCAGTAAATCCAGCTGCTTCGGAGCACGCGCCAATTCATCAAAAAGTTCTTGCAGCCGTTTTTCATTCCGTACTTCGTCCGCCAGTCGCACACGCGTTTCGGTCTTTGGCTTATAAGTCCGGCGAAGTTCTTCTTTTACAAAGATGGCCTCCTTATCCAGTAAGGATTTAATTACGGAAAGTATATTCTTGAGACCGCTGTCTTTTTCCAATTTTGTCACACACTGTTCGGGCTCCGCAGAGAGCAAATCCAATATCTTCTGCTCACGCTCCGGCAAACGAACTTCCGATTCAAAATCCGGATTATACTCTACCATCGTCTCGCTCTCCAATTTCAGGCCGGAAGGAAGAGCAGCCTTATAAACATCGCCTTGTGTACAGAGATAATAATCTGCCAGCCACTCCCAGAACTTAAATTGTTCCGGCAATAAAATCGGATGGGCATCCAATAATGCAGATACTTCTTTTACCTCATAATCCGCCGGCTTACAATAATGTACGTTACGTACAATCGCTGTATAATACTTCTTACGCCCGAACGGAACTACCACCCGACACCCCATTTGCACCTCATCCGCCCATTCCTCAGGCAAAGAATAGGTAAAATAGCGGGGCAGAGGCAAAGGCAATATGACATCCACAAATTTCTTCATTGCGGCGCAAAGATACAATAAAAAAATAGCGTTGCCAATCAAAATCAGCAACGCTATTATATCGCAATAGATTCTACTTTCTTAGAAGAGATAAGCAGCGGATATTTGCCAAGTCTTATTCTTTGCACCGATGGCATGACCTACCTCTTTCCATTTAAAGCTGTCGCCCATCGGGAACTGATAGTTTACGCCTACTTGCAAGTGCTTGATCAGCTTCACACCGACTCCCAGATTAAGCCCTACCTGAGTTTTCTTCCGGTCAACGTTGTCCTTCTTGTCAAAATCAAAGAAGAAATCAGGACCAGCTGCAAAATAAACACCCAGCAAACTACCCAAGCCAATCGTATATTTCAGATTGATGGGAACTTCCGCTCCGATTTGTTTTACGTCACCCTTACCTCTCTGCGAGAATAACAAAGCACCATCAACACCCAGGCCTACAATAGGAATCGTAATTTCAGCCATCGGACCAATAAAGAAACCGGCAGAGTTGTCCTTGTTACCTTTATATCCGCCATCCCAGTCTATCTTTGTCAAGTTGACACCACCCTTTACACCCCATTTAATGAGTTGGGCCTGAGCAGGCATAGCCATAAACATACAGCCTACAGCTATAATGAAAGCACTAAAAATCTTCTTCATACTTCTTTTTTGTTTAAATTATCGGGACAAATATATGGATTTATTCTTAAAAAGAACAATAAAGATTCATTTTTGTTCAACGGCGTTGTCGTCGTACTGACGCCTTCGGGGCTGCTGCTTCCCGCTTAGATACCGATTGGGACTTACCTGCGGAAGCTTTTAACTTTGATGAGGAAGAAGATTTACTTTTGGTTGTAACAGCATTGTCACGCCCCCTTTTCTTCGAATTAGTCTTCGCTGTTTTTATTCCCGAAGCTGTGGAAACCGAATCCGTTTCTTCTATAAGGTCCCTGCCATACAATGTATTTTCAAAATCCACCAGTTCTTTTTCAATCCGCTTCTGCTCTTTCACCATGGCGCTATCCGTAGGGCAATATTGTGACAAAGTACGATTTTGCAGATTGGTTGTTTTATAAATATCTCCTTTATACAAACGTGCCGTAAAGAAGTCATCCCAAGTACTGTTTGCCGCATTATTATAATTGCTAACGGAGACTTTTGTCTGAGTCAGATAGGGAACCAAGTCTTTATAGTTCACCCAAAACATAGGTAACTTCACTTTCTCCGAACTGAATTCTTCCGAACGATGCAACACCGGACAGATAGCTGTTATCACTGAGCCATAAGTAGAAGTACGCTGATCAAAATACCATACCTCCTTCACAAAGTAACTCAATACATCCGCTGAAGGTATATCACTATTACTGATAGACAAAACACTGTCACGGCGATTTGCCACTTTCTTCAGTTCATAATAAATTTGAAAGCGATCCAACACATCACGGAAAGTCACCTCAGCATCTTTCTGAAAGCGCTCCGTACCATCCAGCTGATATTCATAAGCCGGAATCTTCTTTTGCGCCAGCAAACGGAACACGGTAGCGAAAAGATTCATCTTATTTCCCTGCGGTTCTACCGGATAGTATAATGCACCATTGGTATCCTTTGTCAAATCCAGCGTACGATAGATTTCGCGCATCCACACCACATCCTCCGGCAAGCTAGGCGAACCCGGATATTGCCTTTGCGCCCACCCCACTGAAAGATTCAGTGCACAGAGTGTGACAGCTATCATGAGTTTCAAGGAAAGTTTCATAGTCTTATACCTTATTATATTCGATTTCTAATTTTAATTCACAATCACTTCCAACGTAGTAGGCAGCAAACGCTCCACCCCATCCGGCCCCACCGCACGAACCCGGGAAATATAGAAACGTTTACCTCTGGATAAACGGCGAAACATATCTTTCTGACGTGTAGAGAATGAAGCCCCCGAAGACACTTCCGGCACGGCATTTCCCATATTATCAAAGAAAACAGTTTCAAATCCCAGCACCCGGAAGTTGATATTCAACAAACCATCATCAATAGCAGCTACAATGCCGGGAGTATTCATCAAAATTGCTTTAGACAATCCACGGCCCCCCCGATATCGTTTAGGTGTCCCGTCTTCCGTATATTCTATAAACGGTGAAGGATCAGGCAACTGGCGCACACGATAAGTATAATCCCCCATCGATTGCGTACGTCCGTCAACGGATGCCGTCACACGAATCACTACATCTTTACCGATAGTCGTAGGATGAGCAATGTACCCGTTTCCGGCACGATTCAGAGTTCCGTTTCCATTCACAATACTTGCCTGTACCTGTCCCCCCGGCACTCCGGGAACAGAAATACTGATCGGATTATCGTATCCGGCATAGAGTACATTCATCATTGTAGCAGAAACCGTAGCAGTAGGTTCAACCACCGTATATTTCTGTGAGAACTCTCTGCGAAGCACTTCGCCATTCCCTTGCGCCAACTCCAGATAACCATCCAAAAAGAACTCCCCTGTACGGTTACAAACAGTTTCGAACCATCCTTCGGCATTATCCGGTTGCTTTTCACCGGCTATATAAATAGAAGGGCGCTGGGTAGAATCCACAGCAGCCAGAATGACACGGGCACTGTACGTACCACCGCGCACCACATTCTGAGAGGTAGGAATGACATAAGCCTGAAGTTGATTTACACGTACATCCTGTACATCGGTATTCTGCGTCAGCAAATGCAATACTTCACCTTCGGCATAGCGCACATCACTTTGCAGTTTGGTTAATAGGGTGACAGCCGCGGCCACCGGAGTATTTTCAAAGATATATTCCTGCCAGTTTTTTCCGGCTGCTGATGCCTTACGCGGTACTTCGGTACCCAAATTATCACGGATAATCTTCTGTTGTATCGGATCGGTAACAAGAGTCAGAATATTTTCCCGGTATTGATTGATCCGGTTGAACAGCGCTTTGCCCTGTCCGCTACCGGGTGCAAGCATCACAAAAGAAGCTGCTTCCAAATCTTCTTTATTGGAGATATTGGCAACATCCCCATTCTTGCCATCCGCTTCCTTCACAATGCGTAGTTTCAATTCATCCACATAGGTATAGAGCGAATCGGACATATTCTTCACACGTACTGCTTTCTCAAACCACGGTCCTATTTTCTCAGGATTACGTTCGTTGGCACCGGCAAGCCCATCATACAGTGATTGATTCTGCACGGTAGAGTTTGCCGTTGTACGGGAAAGACTTTCATCTACCAATGAAAAACCATTCAGCACATCCGACGAAACGTTGAGTGCCAGCATCGCCATCAGGACGATATACATCAGGTTTATCATCTTCTGACGCGGAGAATCCGGATTGGTGTTCAGAGACATGAGGCTATTTACAATTTAGCAATTTACTATTTACATCTTGGCTATACGATAGCTTTAACTCCCACCCTATCGCTTCACCACTTTATCACTTAACCTGCACAGCTTGCAACATGCGGGCATAGACAGCATTCAATTCTTCTATCTGACGCGCCATCTTACGGGTTTGCTCATGCACCTGATCGATTGTATTGATCTGAGTGCTGGCACTGCGAAGCTGCATCTCATAGATAGCATTGATACCTGCAAGATTACGGTTTAAGGCACTCATCTGCTCAGCATCATGTGAGAGAGATTCAGCCTGTGCCGTAAAGCGCGAAAGCATTTCTGTCATTTCTTTCAGTTGGGCTATGTAAGCCTGCGTAGTTTCTTCCATTTCAGGAGTAAAAGCAGGAGCCGGAGTTCCGGGTGAATAATGATTCGCTCCTACAGTCACTGATACCGGCTGATTTGAAGAAGAAGATTGTCCTTTATAAGAATCATTCGCCCATCCGTCAGCATTGCCGATTGCAGCATTGCCGGTTATAGCATCTCCCACCACAACAACACCAGCGGATGGGGGTGTCTCCGTCTGTCTTCTCGGCAAGTCAAATGCAGAAATGAAAAATACCAGAACTTCCGTTCCCATCCCAATCCATAACATCAGATTGGCACCGGGCAAGTGCGTCAGTTTAAACAATGTGCCTGCAATAACAATGGCAGCACCCCAGCTATAGGCATAATTCATAATGACCTTGCCACGGTAACTCGCCATAAAGTCCTGCAACTTTTGTCCGAAATCCCTCTTTTTATTTACAGTGTCTTTCTCCATCATCTTAGCATTTTACCATCTTATCATTTTCCCTTCTTATTATATCCCACTTGCGTACGTACACAACGGAACCCTACATACGAGCGTTGTTCATTCTGATACTCCGCCGTACGGGCATCCGAACGGATAAACGCGTTCACATCTTTCCATGAACCTCCACGCACCACTTTCTTTTTCAACGCATACGGGTCATCCGGCGCGGCATTATACTGAATATCCGGATTGATGTCACTTGCTTGCAAAACTCCAGACTCGGTATAAGCCGTCGAAGTCCACTCCGCCACATTACCTGCCATGTCATACAATCCGTTCGAATTAGGCGTATAAGCCCCCACACGGGTTGATATCAGATTGCCGTCTTTGGTGTAATTTCCTTTACCCGGCTTATAGTTTGCATTGTAGCATCCCCGGTCATCCTTCGTTTCTTCACTGTCCTTCCAGGGATATTTGTTATCTTCCCGGCCTCGTGCGGCAAACTCCCACTCCGCCTCAGTCGGCAGACGGTAGCGCTGAATATACTTCGCCTGTCCGCGCAGACCTGCAAGCAGATAGTTCGTGCGCCAGGCACAGAATGCATTCGCCTGTTCCCAACTGACCCCCACCACCGGATGTTCGTTGTAACTGGGATGGTTGAAATACAGACGCATATATTGTTCATTATTCGCATTCGGAAAGTCATTCACCCAACAGGTTGTATCGGGATAGATATTCACAATATAACTATTAAGGAAATCCCATTCGCTGGACAACGGACGGGTAATGGTACGGTTCACAATCCGCCCTTCATCATCAATGTATGCCGTATCCTTTGTTATCATAACCACTTCTTCCGGGTTCACCTGTATATCAGTGTTCTTGACACGTTCGGAAGGGTTCAAACGATTGTGGCGCTTGGCTGCCTCAGCATAATCATAAATCTCATAATAATAATTCATCTGACCGGCATCCAGCATCAGCGTACCGTCGATAGGATGACGTTTATATACACTCTCAATAGCCATCTGCTCATCTTCTGTCGCCCGCCTCCAAGGAATAGGTTTCGACCAGTTCAGATAAGGTTTGATAGGATTTCCTTCCCGGTCTTCTTCTATCTTATATAATTCATTACCGCCATAAGCAGGATCTGCCAGACGTTCACGGATAATGGAATCGCGTACCCAATTGACAAACTGTTTATATTCGGCAACCGTCACTTCCGTATCATCCATCCAGAAAGACTCGACTGAAATTTCCCGTGAAGGAACGATTGTTCCCCACAAGCTGTCTTGCTTGTCGGGTCCCATTTTCACCGAACCACGTTTCACCAGCACCATACCGTAAGGTGCAGGCTCATTCCATGCCACGGCACTGGCTCCTATCACTTCGCCACCTCTCATGGAACTGTTTCCCACCGTCCCCATGCACGAAACCAGCGAACCGAACAGCAATAAAGCCGCCCCGTACCACACATGAATTGTTTTCATTCCTTTATTCTTTCCCATTGTTCGTATATTCTCTTACAAAATCCGTACACTCTTATGCAAGTTCCGGTTTTTCTTAAATACATTCAAGTCCAATGCATACCTCACTACCAGATCGTGGCTACCACTTGCGACACCTATCTTCGAAGTAAAACACTCATAAGCATATCCTAACGTCACACCCCGCACCGTCAATCCGAAGCTGAATGTCACCGAGGTATCCGGCGAATAAGTCAATCCTCCACTAAGCACCCGGGAATGATAGGTATAAAACAATCGCCCCGTTACATCCAGCCTTGTAGAAGTAAAATCACTTTGCAACTGCATAGAAGGTTGTATGGAAATTAACGGATTACGCGTCTGAATATTGTATCCACCTGTCAAATAAAAGATAGGATGTATTTTTATTTGGCTTTTGTCTCCCAGAGAGACACAGGGAGCCGTCAGGTGATGGGCAGAAAATCCTGCATAAAACTTAGGATGCGAATAGTATCCACCCAATCCGAGATCAACGGCCATTCCACTCTCCGCAGCTGTCGGAAAAGCTTCATCATCCGTTTCATCTCCAAGATTGATATCAGACGGATCAAACGATGCGGTCAGCATCCCCACTTGAAGTCCGATACCCAACTTACCTTTCCGGATTTTCATCTGATAGGCATATTGCCCCCAAAAACGTTGATTACGGAACAGGCCGATCCCCTCATTGAAAAAGCCAACACCCACACCATGCTGCTTATTGAACAGAGTAAAAGGCATATCAGCCCCAAAGTACATTACGCGCGGAGCATGTGTAAAACCCATCAACTGCATGCCATACGAACCATAAATATTCATTTTATTATCTGCCTGCCCCGCCCAGCCGGGATGATAATATCCCTTCACCTCCCAGTATTGACTGAAGCGTGCATCAAATTGCGCCTGACCTTTTGCCGCACAAAAGAAAAGACAGATAAAAATAGTATATTTCAGGATACGGCTACATTTCATCAATATAAGAACTGATAAAACGAGAAAAAATTGTGTAAAACAGAATCAAAAAGAGAAAGACAAATCACAATACTGTTCTACCCCACTTATAGTAGCTTCTAGCTTCTTATAAAAATCAATAGCTGGCTTGTTCCATTCTGACACTTGCCAACGCAATCTGTGGCAGCCTTGATCTACCGTATTTGTCATTCTCTCAGGCAAATTCTCAAATTCAGCAAACTCTCTGAACAAAGCATTAATCTGATTGAAATCTGAGGTAGTAGCTTCCCGTATATTAATCTCCATACTTTTTTTGAGGTTCCTACTGTGTAAAACTTTATTTTTAGCAAATATATATCACATGTATGAGATATACAATCATGCATCTGAAAGTTTACGTTTAAACAATGACCATTTTGATTCTTTACATTTTCACCGCTATTCCTTTACCTTCAGCCCGGAAGAAATGTACAAAACCGTTCAGAAAGGAAACATCTTTTTTGCCTCGCTTGCAGAAGATTAAGACTTGTTTAAGTGCCTGTCCGCATTCTAAGCGTGGTTTGTGTGAATAATCATGCCGTTTTGCACTTTCATCTCTTTCATCGGCTTTCAGCCTGTTGCCGTATCAATTTCCCTTGCTTCGTCTTCCGGTGTATTTTGGGGCTGTGTACGTTCGCACTCCAGCGTTTCGGAGCGTAGCGGTTCTTGGGTGTAGCGTTTCGTGGCCCAACATGCGATCCGAAAGGTATCTATGCTTCTCAATGTCAGCAGCATAGGGACATGACATCTGAAACTTATTACCTTGAGAACTGGAACTCCCTTTGCTTTGCTGCTCAAGATGGCATCTTGTGTAGTTTAAGATGGCATGTTATACTACACAAGATGGCATCTTGAGCAACAAAGGTAGTCATGCTTCAGTAGATATGCAAGCTTTTTGCGGGGGAAAGGTAATAGTGATGTACGTGCTTATCACTCTTTGTTCATATCCCGTACACTAATGAACTAATTCCGCCAATTATTTGTATATATAAAAAAAGAAAGCTATGACGCAGATAAAAATCAAACGGGTCTATGAAGATCCCGAAGCAGAAGACGGTTACCGCGTATTGGTAGATCGTCTATGGCCTCGCGGCATGAAAAAAGAATATCTGAAATATGATGTCTGGGAAAAAGACATCACGCCTTCCCCCGAACTCAGGAAATGGTTTCATGAAGATACGGCAGGACATTGGGAGGCTTTCTCAGATATGTATCGGAAAGAACTGGAAACATCTGAAGCCACACGGAATTTTCTGGCAGCAATCAAACCCTATAAAACGGTTACTTTGCTATATGCCTCCAAAGAACCTGTCCGCAATCATGCCCGCATTCTGCAACAGTTTCTGGAAGCCAACCTTGGGCAATCGTGAATATTCACTATCTTTGCAGCAGTCATCCCCTCAAAAGAGCCGGACGGCCTAACTATTTTCTGAAAGGACAATCATGATAGAGTTGCGAACAGTCAATCTGACCCGTTACATCACCCCTTTGCGCGAAGGTGGTTCGCTACCAGCACTGGCGGAAGCTGATGACGAATTCAAATACGTCGTAAAGTTTCGTGGTGCCGGCCATGGAACAAAGGCATTGATATCCGAACTAATTGGTGGAGAGGTTGCGCATATACTTGGATTCAGAGTGCCGGAGCTGGTGTTTCTGAACCTCGATGAAGCATTCGGACGGACCGAAGGAGACGAAGAAATACAAGACTTATTGCAAGGCAGCCGCGGACTGAACCTAGGGTTACACTTCCTTTCGGGGGCCCTGACATTCGATCCTGTAGCAACCAAGGTAGATCCGGAACTGGCCTCACGTATTGTCTGGCTGGATGCCTACCTGACCAATATAGACCGTACTTTTCGCAACACCAATATGCTGATGTGGCACAAGGAACTTTGGCTGATAGACCACGGCGCTTCTCTTTACTTTCACCATTCATGGGAAAACTGGAAGAAGCATGCGGTAAGTCCGTTCACCTATATCAAAAATCACGTGCTGCTCCCCGAAGCATCCCGACTTGAAGAAGCCGATACCGTCCTTCGTCCCATGCTGACTGATGAAAAGATACAGCAGATCGTCGCACTTATTCCTGACGACTGGCTGAACTGGGAAGACACCCATGAAACGCCCGAAGAAATCAGAGATATCTATACCCGCTTTCTGACCGAAAGACTGGCACATTCCGAAATATTTGTAAAAGAAGCACAGAATGCAAGGAAAGCACTTATATGAGTACGCAGTTATTCGCCTGGTTCCCAAAGTAGAACGTGAGGAGTTCTTCAATGTGGGAGTAATCCTTTTCTCGAAAAGGGCAGGTTACATCAAGTCCGTTTGTCAGGTAAACGAGGACAAACTGAAGCTATATGTTTCCGAAGTAGACCGGGAATTGGTATTTGCCCATTTGGATGTATTTAATAAAATATGTTCGGGAGCCAAAGACGGCGGCCCCATCGCCCAACTTGATGTACCGGAACGTTTCCGCTGGCTGACTGCCGTGCGGAGTTCCTGTATTCAAACGTCCCGTCCGCATGCCGGTTTCTCCGACGATCTGGACAGGACGTTAGAAAGATTATTCAAAGAATTGGTTTTATAGTGGAGCAGCATACTTCGCCTTCAGTTCTTCTACTCCCATTCCGGTAAAATAGTCTTCAATAAAATCCCAGCGTTTCGTATCATCCATTCCATCCGTTCCGAAGAAGAAAGAGAACAGTTCGATCTGCTCCTGGAATATCTGCTCATTATTCTCAAGTATCAGATTGTGATATTCATCAGAGGACGCGATCTGCTGTAAACTCTCAGGGTCATCGAAAAACACCTGCACACAAGGCGTACCGCCACCTTCTACACTGAATGAAAGACAATCGAGCATGGAAAGGAGATTAAGCAGCATATTCAAATCAGAGAACGGAGTACTATAGAACAATAACCGGTCACCTTTTTTACCTACAATGCGCTGGCTAAAGAGTTTCTGATAGCGCGACAGCAACAAGTCAAATCCTTTCGTCACCGTGAAAGAAAGTTCATTGGAGTCTTTCTTCTTCACACTACTGATATAGCTCACACTACGCCCTTCTTCCGTACGTGACTCCAGCAGTGAACCTATGAAACGTTTCGCTGACGGCACATCCATACCATGCTCGGCAAATATCGCACGCAATTCTTCTTCATCAAAACGCCCTTTAGTCTTCCGCAACTTATCAACAAGCAAAGTCTTCAAACTATAGAATAGTCCATCCATTCGTTGGCGAATTACGGCTGCATCTTCTTTCAGCAATACTTCATGCTTACCCACAGACACTGCACGGGAACCTTCCCACAACGTACCACTATTTAATTTCTGTTTAAATTCTCTATATCCCAATTCTGCGAAACGTTCTTCCCACAGTTTCTCCAAACGTGCCGTGTATACATCTTCCGTGCCCTTCACCTTCGTAAGATAATCCTTGAACTCATGAATAAAAACATCACCAGTCTTATCCTGAATATATCCTTCCGTCAGCAGGTTTTGCGGACTCACTTCCAACAATTTCTTTCCATAACGATGACTCAAATCATCTTCCAACCATAGCAGAGCAGTCTTAATCAATTGTCCAAGTTCCGCTTCATATTCCAGTTTATTCTTCATTCTTGGCAATTTCACCACAAACTCAAAGTCAGACAAAGACACCAGCATTTCCTGTTTTTCGCCTTTCATCCGGTATACTTCCACCAGTTTCTTCAAAATCAGCGACAACTGTTCCTGCGCTATATTACCCGCCATGTGCAGGCGCTTCATATAATAGAAATCCCTTTCATGATAATCCGTTGCCGAAATACCATGAATATCCGTATCACGGGCTGCACGTCCGATCTCTTGTATATAGTCCACAAATGTGCTGGAAGGCGCCACATGATACACCCGGTCGATATCACTGATATCCACACCCATGCCGAATGCCTTTGTAGCCACAATCATGCGCTTCCCGCCTTCTTTGAACTCCTGTACAATAGCAGCTTTTTGTTCTTTGTCCTTCTTACCATAGTAGGAGGCGACCAGATGCCAATCCGTCGATTTCACCCACGTTTTCAAACGCATGTCGATACCACCTGCAAAAGGATAATAAAGAATAGTCTTATGCCCGTCGAGGAAATCCTCCACACGGCCAGCCACAACACGCTGTTTGGCTTTATCATAGGTTTCTCCTTCCTCTATCTCCATCTGCCGGATATCAAAGCCGATGTTCCGGCGTTTCACTGTACCTGCATAAAGCACACATGGCTCCATTTGCAATGAACGGATGGTTTCGAACACCATGTCATTCCCTCCTTTCGGATTCCATACAGCCGTAGCCGTCAGTGCAAAAAGCGGGAATGCATATCCAAGGCTTTTCTTCAAGCCTTGCAGATAACGCCCCAGAAACCAATAATCCACACGAAATTCCTTGCCCCATGTAGTTACCGTATGGGCTTCGTCCACTACGACCAGACCGATACGCCGTTCACCTGCAAAGTGCTTGATGTCATACGAAAGCAACAACTCCGGTGAAAGATAGAATAGATCCACTTCACTTTCACGCACCTGCCTGTACACTTCGTTCTTCTGTTCGGGCGACAAATCAGAAGAGGCATACGCCACACGCATGTACCCCAATTCCTGCAAGCCTTCCACCTGGTCTACAATCAATGCTTTCAAGGGAGATACGACAATGGTAAGCATCCCGTATTCGTTACCCAGATAGATGGCAGGCAACTGAAACAACAGGGATTTTCCCGCACCGGTAGGTGCTGTAAGCAAGATGTTATCCACATCTTCTCCTCCATTCCGGGCTTTCTCCGCTTCGACAATAACACTTTCTATCAATTGCCCCTGTGAAATTTGAAGCGTGTCCTTCCCCTTGAACAAATCGTCGTACACTTCCAGATCACGAAATTGTTCGTAACCGTAAGTCGCTTTTAAAAGCGTGTATACCGCTTCCCGGCAATCTCCGGGTAAGTGCCGTTCTTTTAGTTCCGGCAGGCGGCATACCGTTCTTTCTCGTGTTTCAGTCATAAATGGAATAATATAAAAAAGAGGCAGTCCTCCTAACCTGTTATAAACAGATCTAACGGACTACCTCTTTCTATGTGTTAACTACCTTGTATTTCTCCAACCGGAACAAGGCTTAAAAAGCATGCTAATACTCCTCTTCGTTAAAGAAGAAATCCTCTTTGCTGGGGTAATCGGGCCATATGTCTTCAATACTTTCATAAATATCGCCTTCATCTTCCATTTCCTGCAAATTTTCAATCACTTCAAGCGGAGCGCCCGAACGAATGGCATAATCTATTAATTCGTCCTTGGTTGCCGGCCAGGGAGCATCTTCCAGTTTAGATGCTAATTCCAATGTCCAATACATAAGTCCTAAGTATTAAAATTGTGAATATTAAGTCCTACTTTCTATTTTTCGGCAAAAGTATAATAAAATCTCTCACTTACAACTATTATCCCAAAATATTTCATCTTTTTTCTCATCCTGGTTGATTTTCCGTGACAAGACAAACAAATAATCGGACAAACGGTTCACGTAGGCGAGTAATTCAGGAGCAACCTCACATTGTTCCGCCAAAGCCAGGATGCGACGTTCAGCCCTGCGGCAAACCGTGCGGCAAACGTGACAAACAGAGGCACCGCGACTGCCACCAGGCAATATAAAAGCATGCAACGGGGGAAGCAGATTATCCAAACGGTCTATTTCCTTCTCAATGCGTTCTATCTCTTCGGGATGAATAACACTGGCACACTTCAAATCCGTCTTTTCAAGATCAGTAGCCAGATTGGAACCGACTGCAAAGAGGCGGTCCTGAATATGACGGACAAGTATTTTGTCTTCTTCATCGGGCAGATAGGTAATGAGCAAACCCAAATTGGAATTCAATTCATCTACCGTACCATACGCCTCTAGGCGGACATGGGTTTTCGGTACACGGGTGCCACCTACCAACGAGGTAGTACCTTTATCACCGGTTTTTGTATATATTTTCATAACGATTAGTGTTTATCACTATTGAAACGCCTAAAGATAATCAAAAGTTGACAATATAATCCTGTTTTATCTTAGTTTTATCAAAGAAGAGGATGCCGATATCATAAAGGTCGAACGTTATGCCCACTTTCTCATCATGCATCATGCACTTCCAGAGCTTTTTCATTTGTGGAGTATATCTTATTCCTTCCACTACAAAAATAGATTTCTTTGCAGTGCGTGCGGCGCAAATACGAAACACTTCCTCTACAAATTCAGGATGGCGGTAATCATGCAGATAAAGGAAATCTACGGGCACTCCGGCTTCCAAAAACAGTTCGGAAAGCTCGGATGCGGAAGTATAGTCCGCCCCTTCCTTTCCCGCTTTCAGATAAAGAGAAGAAGCAGCCAGTCTGCCTGCATCCACAATGGTATCAGGCTGGGTATAATTGACCAACCGGAATAAAAGACGTTTCACTTTTTTCGATTCGTACGTCCAGTTCTTATCTTTCTGCGAAGCCAGCTTCTTTTGTTCCACAGCCAGATCCTTGTATTTATAATAAGGAGTACTCTCATAAATCACCTGCGTAATCAGACTGAAAGCAAAAGGTGAATGTACCCCATAACCGCAACGGTGACGAAAGCGGCTCAACCAGATGAAAGGGCGTTTCAAGGTTAGTGTGATACGGTTCATAATCGATAAACTCTTTAATTGGGTGCAAAGATAAATAAAACCTTTCCTTTAACCACCTTCGCCTCGGAAGAATAGTTTTCTTTTACTGTCAGCTGCACATTCTCCCCGTCAAAACGGAGAGTAAGATTGAGAGCTGTAATCCAGTTGACGTAATGAGCTTTCAGCTCCAATGTGGAAGAAGACGGCCAAGCATAACTTCCCGCCACATAGAAGGGACCTTCTATTCCGTTAAAACGTCCCTTGGCTTCAATAGAATAAGGTGGATAACCTTCTATAGAAGCCTTTTTCCATTGTTTATAGCCGAACAGGAGGTCATACTTTGTTCCGTTAGTTTCCGTCACTGTCATTATCACTTCTTTCTGCTTAAAATGAAGTTCCAAAGACTGCCAGCCGAACTTATTGGGTTCAAGCATTATACTTTTATCCGCATATTTCCCGACAAGGGATGAACTTGCTTTTCCCTGTACTAACGGCAATTGGTAAGAAGATTGTTTTTTCTGCAAGCGCTTATAATCTTTCCCTGCTATCAGTGGCTGGTCACCTGTCACAGCAGGTAACAGGCGGTTCCATACCAGACGACGTTGTGTGGCTCCGTCTATCAGGGTACATTCGGTGATGACCACTACCATATCTTTATCAGGTATGATAAGCACATATTGCCCCAAAGCTCCGTCCATACGGATGGCACCCGGATATTCGCAAAGCCACATCTGATAGCCATAACCATAGCCAAAACTACCCGTATCCGATTGTTTCGCCATCATTTGGTCTACCCACCAGGCAGGAAGCAGTTGTTTACCTTTCCATACACCGCGATTCAGCAACAGCTGACCAAATTTCGCCAGTGACTCGCTCTGTATATATACGCCCCATCCCCCGGTATTGATACCCTCAGGACTAGCCTCCCAGGATATATCAGTGATGTGCATCGGCTCAAAAAGTTTCATCCGGAGATAATCCAACACCTTCATTCCGGTTACTTTCTGCACAATGGCGGAAAGGATGTAGGAACTCATAGAGTCATAATCGAAATGTTCGCCGGGAACTTTTACCTGTTTTCCCAAATAACCTTTTATCCAGTCGGTACGGACATTACGCATATTCCAGTCCGGAGTAACGCCGGAAGTCATGTTCAGTAAGTTACGGACAGTCATATCGGCAAGGTTTGCTGAAATGCTATCCGGAAGTTGGTCAGGGAAAAAAGAAGCAACACGGTCTGTCAGCCGCAGGCGGTTCTCGGAGATGGCAAGACCGACAGCAGCACCGACAAAGGTTTTAGAACAGGAAAATACGGTATGGCGATATTCCGGTGCGAAAGGTGCGGGATAGGCTTCGGCAATGACTTTACCATGACGTAGCACCATTACACTGTGTATATCAGTTTTAGGCAGTTCCATTAGGGAGTCCATCAAAGCAATGACCGCTCCGGAAGGTACCCCTTCGGCTTCGGGCGTGGAACGTTCCAACTCACGGATTTGTGCACTGGCCGTTGCGGATGCCAACAAGGAGAGCGCAAGAAAAAATAAAGTAAGCTTGTTCTTCATAACTATGTTGCATTAGGCACTTATACATTAACAACGTGCAAATGTAAAAGATTCAAATGCACCGGACAAATCCTCTGAAGATTTTTTATGCAGAGGTGAGGAATCTGTTACGAGCTACGAGCTACAAGCTACAAGCTACAAGTAGCTGCGCTGTATTCCGAAAGGCACTTGTAGCACGTAGCTTGTAGCTCGTAGCTTGTAACTTTATTCAAACAGCAATGCACAAGAGTCCCCCGCAGCCAGCTTCAAAGAAATCGTCTTACCTGTATAAGTATTCCCCTGCCCGTTCAGTGTCGTTTTGGCCTGTTTAACGCCTTCCGGCATCTTTATGTGAAAATTTCCCGGTACGGTTGCCGTAAGTATAGCTTTCACCGCCTTTCCGTCTTTCCACTCCAAATCTACCGAAAGACCGCCACGAGCTTTCATCCCACGGAAGTTACCGGCATGCCAACTCTTCGGCAAGGCAGGTAACAGATGAATAAACCCTTCATGGCTCTGCATCAGCATTTCACCAATACCGGCTACACCACCATAATTACCATCAATCTGGAAAGGAGGATGCGAACAAAACAGATTCGGGAACGTACCACTACCATGACACTTAGTCTGTGGATCGACAGCCGGTTGAAGAAGACTCTTGAAAAGAGCCCAGGCACGGTCACCATCACCCAGGCGAGCCCAGAAGTTTATCTTCCAGGCACGGCTCCAACCTGTGCCACCATCCCCACGACGGTTCAGCGTAGCACGGCAAGCATTGGCAAGTTCGGGCGTAGCGTCAGGAGAAATCAGATTACCCGGGTGCAAACCATAAAGATGGGAAACATGACGATGATGTACATCCTGTTCCTTATAATCTTCCAGCCACTCTTGCAGATAGCCTCCCTTACTGATCTGCATAGGCGGAAACTTCCCCAGAGCCTCCCGCAATTTCGCAGCATAATCATCGTCACACTCCAATATAGAGGCGGCTTCAATCACGTTCGTATAGAGTTCTGTCAATAATTGAACATCCATCGTCGGCCCCATGCAAACACTGACAGGTGTCGGGTCGTCTCCTACAAAGAAAGCGTTCTCAGGAGAAGACGTAGGAGCCGTCACCAGCCAGCCATGCTTAGGTTCGCGCACCATCGTAGAATGGAAAAACTCAGAAGCACCCTTCAGTATGGGATATATCTTTTTCAGATATTCTATATCCTGGGTATATTGATAATGTTCCCAAAGATGCGCACACAACCAGGCGCCACCGGTATTAGTCGCGCCCCAAGAAGGGTGTTCGCCCGGAGCCGTATAGTTCCAGACATTCGTCATCATGTGGAGCACCCAGCCTTGGGCATGATTGCCATAAAAGGTGCGGGCAGTCTCCTTTCCTGAAGGAACAAGACGTTCAACAAGACCCGTCAAAGGCTGATAAAGCTCCGAAAGGCCGGCCTGCTCAAGAGGCCAGTGGTTCATCTGGATATTGATATTGGTGTGATAGTCACCATTCCAGGGAGTTTGCACTCCATTCGCCCACAATCCCTGCAAATTCGGTGGCAGGCTGCCGGGACGGGTACTGCTGATAAGTAAATAACGGCCATAGTTATAATACAGTGCAGCCAAGGCAGGAGATTCCCGTTCTGCAAAATGGACGATACGCTCATTGGTCGGCAACGCATCATCTTCCGTAGCAGGAAGAGTTAAAGAAACGCGGTCGTAAAGTTCGCGATGGGAAGCGTTGGTAAGTGGAGAATTGAGAATGGAGAGTTGAGAGCTGGGGGGCGTGGCGGCATTCAGCAGGCTGTCACAAACTTCCTTATAGCGACTTCCGGGGAAGTCTGTACCGGCAGCGGTATAGGAAATAGTAGCGGAAATTATCAGCCAGGCTTCCGTCCCCTGCGTCAACATTATGCCGTCTTCGGCAGAAATAAACAGCTTCCCTCCTTTGGAAACCACTCTCATGGCAACACGATATTTCATTCCGTCCTGACCGGGTTTACCACTATCTAAAGCACCTTCCAGCAAAAGTGTACCCGCTTCCTTCCCGCTACCGGGAACCAAAGACACCGTTCCTTGCTGCGGCCGGGAAAGAGAGGCTGTGAAAAAGAGAGAACGGCGGCGACTGGCTGTCAGGTGTATAATCATGACATCCTTATCACGGGAAGTGTAATATTCACGCTGATAATCAATGCCCCCTTTCGTAAAAGTAGTATAAGCCACAGCATCGCGTAAATCGAGCCAACGGCGATAATTGGTAATCGGAACCACCTCATCGGAAGCAAATTTCTTTTTGACAGGAATACTGAAATTCAAGGTAAGGTCGGCCAACATCTGATAATTGCCATAAGTACCACCCGATTCGGGTTTCTTAGGAACAAAACTGTTGTACATCAACTCTTGTGCCTCTTTATTCTTACCTTCAAACAAAAGTTGTTGAATGGCAGGCAAACTACGGGATGCATCGGGATTACCGTAATCGGCATCCATACCGCTCCAAAGTGAAATTTCATTCAGTACAATATGTTCCTTATCAATACCTCCGTCGGGCATCATGCCCAAACGACCGTTACCCAAAGGCAGGGTTTCTTCCCAAATGGTAGCCGGAGCGGTGTAATAAAGCTGATGGTTATAGTTATCCGCCAACGTATCAGCCACTGCGATTAATGAAGAAGCAGAAACTAGAAAAAACAAAATTAGTGCTTTCATACGTAAAATATAAATATGCCTCGCCTTATCAGAGAAGCGTTATTAAAAACATTCTCATCCATATCAATGTCACGGACAAAGATACAATAAAATAGGACAGGAAGAAACTTTTTCCATTCTCTTCCTGTCCAAGCTTATTAGTTGTTATCCCAAAGGATTCTCGTCCAAGCCTCCTTGACCGGAACCACTGCCGTCCGGTTTCGGATTAACGACTGCGTCTTTGAGCACAGTACCCTTACCCAGCGTCAATCTTTCCACCGTGGCATCACTCAGCATCTCCTTAAAATAGCTTCCGGGAGTGAAGATGATTTTACGACGATACACCGTATTGGCATCTACAGCTTCCGAGCCCGCCTGACTTTTCGCATTTAATCCGGGACGGAAACACCCGAAGTCTCCCAACTGCACGGAATATCCTTTATCCAAATCCATATTCAGGGTATCAATCAACCCGTCAATCACCATCTTCACCACGCCACGTGGTGCCATACTCACCTTCTGCACTTCTTCGCAAAGTTTCTTGAATCCTACCAAACCCAACACTTTTGTCTGTGCCACGAATTTCTCAGTTTTAGATTCATCGAAACCAAATACTACCTTCTTTACTTCATACTTAATAGCCATAATCTTTTCTGTTTTAAATGATTTAATAATAATATGTATAATACATCTCTTTCATCTCATCCGGAAGCAAGAAACATTTCACCGTGAGGCCTCAACAGTCAAACGTTCTGGTTTCTCAGATTCGATGTTGCAAAATTAGGGTGAGATGCATCAGAAAGCAAGAAAATGGCATCTACCATACAAAACCATAAACAGCTAATAAACAATCAATTAGCAGAAAGCCATCTCTACAGGTGTAGAAAAGGAAGAGAAACGGGAAAAGAGAAAAAAGAGGCAATTCTCCAATTGCCTCTACAATGTATAGAGGTAAACAACTGATAATGAGAGAATGCTTCAGGAAGTATCTCTACAAGCAAGGTAGCCCTATTAGGGTACGGCAAAATTCTTTGCGAGATACTCCACCAAATGACAAGGCTCTCCCAAACCAACCATATAGACCAACCCACGAACGCGAGTGACAGCCACATAAAGCAACGAACACCTGCCGGATAAAAACTCCTTTTTTTCGAGAACATCCATGCCATTAAAAGGATAGCCTTCAGTAGCTTTAGATGGAATATTACGTTCATTTTTCTCTTTGAATCGGAAAGTGGCCTTTATATACTCAATAACCGAGTCGCATACTTCGCGGACTTGTTGAAGTGGTAGCATAAGAAATCAACCGTTTATTTTGTTTATATCCAGAATGTACACCCTCCCTTTATTATTGCCTTGAGCTATTAGCAGCTCTTTGGGGGAGAGTAATCTTAATATCCTTTTTGTCGTTGACGAAGAGCATTGAAGAAACTTTGTTGCCGTAGCATTGTCTATCCGTCCATAAGAAAGAAGATAATCGAAATGATAGTAGTGAATTGATTACCTGCCACATCGTTAATAAATTCGATGCGGGTTTCTTCTTTCATGGCACGAATAATACTGGTGCCAAGCCCTCGGTAGAGCATGGTGCGAGTACAGAAAATAGCAATAAGCGTATTACGCTGGGCAGTGTTGCCCAACTTTATATCTTCTATTGTGAGGCCATCGGGCAATGCCCCCGGACTGATAATTTCAATGCGATTATCAAAAATGAGCAAACGAATAGGGGCTTGTTTTATGTACTCACGGTGACAAAGGGCATTCTGTAAAAGCTACAGCCTTGACATTAAAAGCGGGCTTGAATTGCTGTGGATGGCTACCGAAATATAGCAGTCCGGCTAAAGTAAGCATGCCATTCTTGTCGGCAATACGAAGGTTGGACATCAACCTCGGATAAGGTATATCAAAGTCATTGCGGCCTTTACCGTATACCTTTTGCAGATAGCGGTCTATCTTCCGGTCTTCAAGATCAGCAAGCGAAGTGCCCGCCACCGGAGCTTCATCAGGGTTGTAGATGTGCGATGCACTGAACAAGCGAAGAATCTCACTGTTTTCGGTGATACGCCGTTATCAGCACCTTGCTTCACCCAAATATTATTATTCAAGTCTTTATAAGGTTTGAGATACCTTCATTGATATGTATGGCCAAAATATTCTTTATCACTTCAATACTTATTGAAAATTATATTTAATATGTATCCTACTTTTAATGTGGTATGGTATATACTTATTAATTGTTGCATATCATTTTGTTGAATTAAAAATAGCCAACCCCTTTACCGTCAACAGATACTTTTGTCGAGGATGTTTGGGATTATTAGGGTAGAGAGGAGCAACAAAGCCATTTTGAATAGCTGGTGTCAAATAGTTAGCAATAAAAGTGGGGCGATGCTTTAACTCTATTCTTTCCATTATCACTTTCAATGAACATTGTTCTATCCCAATAGCTTTTACGATTGCTAAAAGTGGGGCGGTGAGTTGTTCGGTTAGCTTGTTCGGTACTTGCTCGGTACTTATTCGGTTAGCTTGTTCGGTTGACTGTTGTGGAGCATTGATAATCATATACCTATTCTTTAACTCATGATTTTCTCCCATCATCAGATTTCTGAAAAACAAAATCAAAAAACTCATATCCGGTTCAACCTCTTTTCGCACATTTCTATAATTCGCACGAACCAGCGCATTGCGAAAGTACCAAGAATTGTCGGCAAACAAATCATTGTTCACGTCAAAACCAATGCTGCGTAAATACTTTATAGTAAAGACAGCCGTAGTACGGGTGTTGCCCTCACCGAATGGGTGAATCTGCCAAATGCCTGATACGAACTTGGCAATATGCGCCGCTACATCATCCATAGACAAGCCCTTGTATGAGAAGTCCTTTTCCTGTTCCAAATCATATTCCAATGCCCTGCGTAGATCTTCGGAATTGACATAAAGCACCGTGTCACCACGAAGTACCCATTCCTTCTTCGTTATATCATAGTTACGAATTTTGCCAGCAAACTTGAAGATACCTTCAAATAGTCTGCGGTGAATGGAAGTAAAGCCTGCCACTGAAAAAGCAAATGATTGTTCATTTAATATTTTGGTAATATTGGCAGACACTTTATCCGCTTCTTCTGTTTCTTCATCTTTCGGTGTGCGTGCAGTCTTTGATTGGTAATACCCATTGATAAGTTTCTTTACTTCATCAATGCTAATATCACCTTCAATATGCTTTACAGCCGTATCTTTCAGATAATCGGATGTTTGCAAGCCGTCTACTGCCTGTAAGCCGATAGCTGTTTTCCAAGCTGAAGCTTTTTCTTTTTTGTCAGGCTCTCCTTGTCGGATATATTCGTCAAAATTTACCATTCTTTTTGATGCTGATTTAACGGATTCAAGACATTTTGGATTTCTTTACTTATCCCTTTTGATAGTATTTTGCTCAATTTCACTTGTACTTCTATTGAGTTTTTAAAAGCAATTTGATGGGTAATTATAAATGATGCTATTGAAGTTAATGCTTTATATCCCAATGACTCACATGAAATTGTGTTATTATCTACTTCGTTATCAAAAATATCTAATGCGCTACTTAATGATTTGTTCAAGTGATTATCTCGTTCTTCCACAAGATGATTGATGAATGACTCAAGTTTGTTTTTCTTATCAATCAGATTGAATCGTAAATTGTTAATGATATACGTATTCAGTGTATTGTCTATATTTTGCAATTCATCAGATTCATTTACTATCTGGACTTGAATATTTTGCGCAATTGATAAATCATCAAATGGATGCTTGTATAGTTCATTATTATTCATGTTTCTTATCCTTTCTATTCTAATTGTTTTCTGTAATATTCCACTTCTGATTCCGCTGCAATAGAGTATGAACTTTCTGGTAAGTCATACTTTACTACATTCTCATGCCCTGAAAAAGTTCCAGGTTCATTATCAGTCCATTTTTCACATTGACGAATAACGGTTTCCAATGCATTAGACGCTTCCTCGGGTGGATACTTATATTTCTTCAGAAGACGTTTGATCATCTTACGCATACCAGCTCTTGCAGATTCTTTCTTTTGCCAATCGATGGTGCGTTTTTTGCGGAGTGCTTCTGTGAGTTCTTTAGTCATGGCCACCAATTGTTCATTGGAATAAACATCATGAACAGCTTGTGGCTTTGTTGATTGACACGAGCTATAGCTTGCATTAAATTATGTCCACTCATGGGTTTATAAACATACATGGTAGCCAATGAAGGAACGTCGAAACCTGTTAACCACATATTCAGCCACATCAAATGCCCCACCTTGCGCAACTGTTATCTTTTGAGAGAAATAGGCATTACCGCGCAAAGCCGTCTCTATAAGCAGGCGGGTCTTGCGCCAACGAGGATCGCCATCGCTTGCAAGTCGGGCATTGGCAGGACTGACTATTTCAATGGTCTTGTCAAGATCAGTATCGAAAATGAAACTATGGTTACGAACCAGTTCGCTGACACCTGTGACATGAAGCAAATATCCACCATTGTAATTACGGTCAAATTTGGTTATCAAGAAATCTTCACCACGCACAGTTATGCGTTGCCCCGAAGAGTAATTTATCATATACTTACCGTTTTAAAATATGCAAATATATTCATTACAGCAGATTATCACGCAAATAAACAACACAAAATGATGGTTTGGATAAAAAAAAACGAACTAATGAAAGCTAAAGGCTCAAGCTATTCGCCGTCCTTTCCCCTCACATACACCACATTCCTCCCCGCCCCGTGCCGCATCAGTAATCCGCTTTCGATAAACAGGTTCAGGTCGTTGACGGCCTGCTTGTAACTACGCCCCGCCAGGCGGGCATACTGGGCGCGGTTGATGCAGGGATATTGCCGCAAATAATCATCCACCAACTGGAAACGTTGTTCTAAAGTCAGGCTCGGCGCCACGGGAGAGGTCGGTGTGGATGCCGACTGCGGACTACGCTCCAGCTCCATCTTTTTTTTCAACTCTTTATAAAAACCCTTTCCTAAACGAAAATTCAAGCCACGCAAGCCGATGGAGGCGGCACGCAGTTCTTTCTTCTCCATCACCTCGCGATGGCAGTTCAGTGAAGGGGTGAAGTAACCAAGCTCGCCAAGCTCTACCGTCCAGCCATCAGCAAGGCAGTCGCGCAACTCGTCCATAAAAGCGGCCATGGCACCTTCGAGCAGACTGCGACTGAGTCCTGTAAAAAGATGGACACGGTCGATAAATTCTTTCCGCCCGATAGTTCCCTTGGGCATGAAACGAGCGTAAAGGGGTTGTTGCTCGCCGGTCTGACGAACATCCGGCTTTTCAAAAAGGTCGTAATATGCACTCATACAGTTATTAATTTTAATTATTCCTCTTCACCGCCACAATTAATATCCGGTCCTGCGACGCTTAAGAAACCGGAAGCCTAACATGTAATCGTTCCACCGTGAAGGAAAGTTCATCCCATCATGAAGAAAGTTCCGTTCTATCATGGTGGAACAAAAATTTCCGCAATACGGAACGATTTGGCAGTAGGATACAAATGTACTAATCTTCCGCAACGAAAACAATAAAAATGCCAAGAAAAAGATTTATGGGTTGTTGAAGCACTTTCTCATGGCAGGAACATTGAAACAAATTGAAGAGAAGCAGTATACACGAGCCTACCTCACAGACAGCCGGACAATCATTCGCATTGGCGTAAACTTTTCATCAAAAACAATGACCATTGAAGAATGGGAAGAGACGCGATGAAAACACCGCATCTCTTCCCATTCTTCAACAGTCACACTACCTTACTTTAGTTCAAACGAAACCACCCCACGGACATCTGTCGAAGAAGCACCGATATAAGCCTTGAACTTACCCGGTTCAGCCGTCCATCCGCCCTCCGCCTCATCATAGAATTTCAAATCATCCGGAGTTATGGTGAAGTTTACTTCTTTTTCCTCACCCGGCGCCAAGGCTATCTTCCGGAAAGCCTTCAACTCTTTCACCGGACGCGGAACACTGCACTTCTCATCACCGATATAAAGCTGTACGACCTCTTTTCCGGCAACGCTTCCCGCATTCTTCACAGGGATGGTTACAGTCAGTGTGCCATCCGCGGCAATCGTTTTGGCAGACGCTACCGGTTTGCCATAAGCAAATGTCGTATAGCTCATGCCATATCCGAAAGGAAACAGGGCAGGCTTTTTCTTTGTGTCGTGCCAGCGGTAGCCTACCAGGATATCTTCCTTATAAACCTGCTTGACGCTATCTCCCGGATAACTCAGTTCATCAAAAGCATGGGCACCGCAATCCGTCAGTTTCGCCGGGAAAGAGAAAGGGAGTTTTCCACTGGGATTGACGGCGCCACTCAATACATCGGCAAGGGAGTTGCCACCCATAGAGCCCAGATACCAGCCTTGCACAATAGCCGGAACTTTGTCCAACCAAGGCATCTCTACAGCATTGCCGCTCAACAACACCAACACCAGATTTTTATTAACGCCCAACAAAGATTCTATCAATTCATTCTGCCCGAACGGCAGGCCATACGTCAAACGGTCGCCGGCTTCGCAATCCTGAAAGTGGTTTTTGTTTAATCCACCGAATAAGATAACCAGGTCAGCGTCTTTTGCCAGTTCCGTCGCAGCGGTGCGTAAAGAGTCTGTCACAGTCTGCGGGATCTCTTCGGCACGGCCATACATGGGACGTCCGGCGGCATATCCTTTGGTATAAACCACTTTATCACCATACAGGGAGCGCATACCATCCAACGGAGAAACCATATCCTTCACTTTAAGTTCAGAGGAGCCACCGCCCTCGTTCAACAAGCGAACGGCATTATCACCAACTACCAGGATGCGCTGGTATTTTGCTGCATCAAGCGGTAATAGCGTGGCAACAGCCTTCTGCCAGGAGGTTCCTTTTGGGGTGACTACCGGAGTATTCTTCAGAAGCACAATACCCTCATTACCAATCTTACGGGCAGCCTGATAATGCTCTTCACTTGTCAGCGAACCATACGGTTTCTGACGATTCATCGCCGTGCGGAATATCAGGCGAAGAATACGGGAAGCTTTATCATCCACTGTACTCATAGGCACCTTACCTTCCTTCAACATCCGAAGATAAGGCTTAGCCAGATAATAATCGTCGAAGGTAAATGCACTTTCTGAGGTCAGACCGTTGGTATAGGATCCCATCTCGATGTCCAAGCCATTCATGGCTGCTTCGTAAGTATCATGGGCACCACCCCAATCGGTTACGACTACGCCGTCAAACCCCCAGTCATTCTTCAAAATCTTATTCAGCAAAAGATCATTGTGGCAGGCATGCTGACCACGCACCTTGTTATAGGCTCCCATCACGGTCCAGGCACCGCCTTTCTGCACAGCAGCCTTGAAAGCGGGGAGGTAGATTTCGTGTAAGGCACGGTTGCTTAGTTGCACATCAATGTGTCCACGCCATAACTCCTGATTGTTCAGAGCATAGTGTTTCACACTTACGGCAACCCCGTTTTTCTGTATCTCCCGAATATAAGGTACACACATTACGCCTGCCAGATAAGGATCTTCCCCCATGTATTCAAAATTACGGCCATTCAGAGGAGTACGATAGATATTAACACCGGGGCCCAAAAGAACATCTTTTTCCCGATAACGGGCTTCTTCACCAATAGCCTTGCCGTAGATGGCAGACATTTCCGGATTCCAGGTAGCGGCAAGACAAGTCAAGGCAGGAAAAGCAGTAATACTGTCATTAGTCCATTTGGCATATCCCCAATCGTTCCAGTTGATTTCTGCACGAACACCGTGAGGTCCATCACTCATCCAAAGCTCGGGGATACCAAGACGGGGCACACCGGGACTGCTAAATTTGCTCTGCGCATGGCAAAGGGCTACTTTCTCTTCCAGTGTCATACGGTTGAGAGCATCTTTTACACGTGCTTCAATGGGTTGCGTATCATCTAAATATACAGGAGTTTGCGCTGTCAGAGTAGTCAATGAACAGGCAAACAGGAGAGTTGAAAAGAGTTGTTTCTTCATTATTATTACATTAAAGATATTATTTTTAGTCGTTGGCGGAATTCATTCATTCTGTTAGGATATGAACAAAGAGTGATAAGGCGGTAAGGTGATAAGGTGATAGCGGGATAACGCTCTGTGATATATAGCGCAGCCACTTTATCACCCTATCACCTTACCGCCTTATCACTCTTTTTCTTCTTTTCCATTCCGTTATGAATGAATTCCGCTAACAAGTTACTTTTATTTTGCTTTAATAGCGGTCACTGCCGTTTTCAATCCTTCGGATGTAGCCGTCAGTTTGATGCCTCCGGATTTTCCATCACTTTGAACAACCACCAGGCACTTCCCATAGAAAGCCCTGCGATGATCAGCTTTGAATTTCTCCATTGAAACAGGACTACCATTGTCTACACCGGCAATGAATCCTGCACCTTGCACATCGAACATGATCTGATTATCGGCATTCGGACAAAGATTACCATCTTTATCCAGTACTTCCACTGTTACAAAACTAAGATCTCTGCCATCTGATTTGATTTCATTCCGATCAGCCGTCAAGCGTATCTGTGCAGGTTCTCCGGCTGTATGTATTTCCTTTTCCAATACCGTTTTTCCATCCTTGCGGGAAACGACTTTTACCACACCCGGTTCATACTTCACACGCCATACGACATGAAAATCATCCTTACCTTTTGTACGCACGCCCCGTGACTCGCCATTTACAAAAAGCTCCACCTCATCCGCATTATTATAATAAGCCCACATATCTATATCCTGTCCCGGTGTCCAGTTCCAATGCGGAAAAAGGTGCAATACCTTTTTCTCCGGATGCCATTCCGACTGATAGAGATAATACACATCTTTCGGGAAACCGGCCAGATCGACAATGCCGAAATAAGAGCTACGGGCAGGCCAACCGTAAGGAGTCGGTTCACCCAAATAGTCAAACCCGGTCCAGACATACTGTCCGCTGATAAAATCATTATTTTTCACGTGGCGCATCGTGCCCTCATGGCTGTTCCCCCAAGGTACATGACAGTTATCATACGAAGAACAAGAGAAACTATCATCAAAATAAGGTTTATCCCAACGTTCAGGACAAATAACTGTTTCGTCACTCGGCATCCGGTAGTAGCCACGTGTCATCAGTGCTGATACACTTTCCGCCACAATGAAGGGTTTACCGGGAAATTTCTCGGGCACACCGGCAAACCAATCATCATGGTAATTGAAGCCGATGAGATCTAATGCTCCCGAACGGAACAAGTGATTATTCGGGTTCGGTTCATTACAGCCAGCCGTAACGGGACGGGTAGAATCGAGGGCTTTTACCATATCTGCCAGTTTCTTCGTCAGTAAAGAGTTCACGCTCATCTCACCTTCTTTCGCCAGCATACTCTGATCATGACCAAAATTCAGAATCAGATTCGCTTGTTCCAAGGTCAGCGTATCCGCTTTTGCATCCGACCATTGTTCCAGCACTTCGTTACCGATGCTCCAAATGAAAACAGAAGGATGGTTACGGTCGCGAAGTATCAAGTCCGTCAGATCGCGTTCATGCCACTCGTTGAAGTAACGGGAATAATCATGAGCCGTTTTTCTTTTGCGCCACATATCGAACGTCTCATCCATTACGATAAATCCCATACGGTCACAAAGATCGAGCAGTTCAGGTGAGGGAGGATTATGAGAACAGCGAATGCCGTTACAGCCCATTTCTTGCAGTATCTCCAGCTGGCGCTCGATAGCGCGGATATTGACTGCCGCCCCAAGACACCCCAGATCGTGATGCATACATACACCATTAATCTTCAGCCGTTCTCCATTCAGAATAAACCCTTTCTGTGCATCAAAACGGAAGGTACGGATACCGGTATTCGTACAGTAATTATCCAGTACCTTACCGGTTGTCTTATCAATAAGGATACTGTTCACCTTATATATATAAGGAGTGTTCACGCTCCAGAGATTAGGGTTCTTCACTACAATTTCCTGTTCTACCTCGTTCGGACAGGCAGGTATCACTTGCAGTTCCGATGCAACCTCACCCACAACATTCCCTTCCGCATCCATCAGCCGTGACTGCAACACGACATCTGCCAGGGGAACAATTTCCGAGTCAAAAACAACATACGTGCCATCCGCCTGCTTCACGGAATCTTGCAGTTGAGCGGCCACATCATACTGTATTTTAGTACGTATGTTTAGCCGGGCACTGTTCTTCGACACGTCTTCCGCCGTGATAAAAGTACCCCATTGCGCTATATGCACAGGGTTAAGTTTCGTAAGCCATACATTACGGTAGATGCCACATCCCGAGTACCAGCGGGAATTAGGTTGTTCCCCATTGTCCACACGTACGGCAACTACATTCTTTCCGCCCCACTTGATATGGGGAGTCAGATCGTAACTGAACGAGACATATCCATAAGGACGTACACCAAGAGAATGACCATTGATAAAGACTTCCGAATTCATATATACACCGTCAAAATCAATATACAAGCGCTTGCCTTCATCCGCTTTGTCAACAGTAAACGTTTTGCGATACCAACCGATACCACCGGGTAATGCCCCGCCTCCTGTTCCGGAAGGATTATCTCTGCTGAATTCCCCCTCGATGGCCCAGTCATGTGGAAGATTGAGGATCCGCCATGCCGTGTCGTCATAATCGGGACGGGATGCCGCAGAGTCATCTCCCAAATGGAAAGTCCAGTCAGCGGTGAAGTCCTGTCGACGGCTATCAGTAACCCGTTCAGCGGAGGTACAACCTCCCAATATTAAGAAGAGGAGCAAACAGGATATTGGTATTATAAATAGTTGTTTCATGATATTGATTGTATAAATGATAATTTAGCGGGTGAAAGAATTGGTACGCGGACG
>ULXS01008533.1_pt1 | contig 44534 bp, 36 predicted proteins | sample 1961421 | NCBI WGS metagenome assembly ULXS01 (sample SAMEA4835842, study PRJEB28245) | human gut metagenome | biome: gut microbiome; material: fecal sample | place: Denmark | collected 2008
TTTACAGTCTGTCCCCTTTGGCCACTCGGGAATCTGCCCATGTATTTAATTACGATACTTGCATAGTTTATCACAACAGATGTGATTATGCAAGCATATTTTTTAACTATTCAGAACCCCCACGCACATTCGCAAAACCGCACGATACTCGTGCTTTACCGCCGCTACGCAGCTAATTTTGCTCATATGTGTGGGGGGTGGCTCTATTCGAGCCCCCTTGAGAACAAGAAAACCTGCTGCTTACATGCAAGCATGACGCATCAGCTTTTCTTGTTCTCAATTGTTCTGAATAGTTACTATTTTTCAAATTAAAAAAGACAGCCTGCGATCGGCTGCCTTTTAGGAGAAGGTATTTTTACTATGGGGTATAGCAAAAACTATATAATGTATTGGGGGGTTTTTACGGTTATTATAGTATCATGATTGCGACGATAAGTGTTCACAAATTGCATAAAAATCGTAGTTTGTTTTTATGCAATTTGTATAGTACTTTAGTTATATTTAATATTTTTCATATAGTGATTCTGCACAAAAGTATAGTTATTTTTTAAATATTATGTCCAACTGTTGTTTTGCTGTCCTCGTCAAACAGTGCTTCAAACTCATCTCTTGTGATTTTCTCCTTCTCAAGAAGAAGTGCTGCACATCTGTCAAGCACATCGCGGTACTCTGCTATCATGCTCTTTGCCTTGTCGTACGACTCGTCGATGATACGTTTTACCTCGACATCGATTGCCGATGCTATGCCCTCGCTGTAGTTCTTTGCATGGGCGAGGTCTCGTCCGATGAAGACCTCCTCCTCATCATCAGCATAGCAGATAAGGCCGATATTGTCTGACATACCGTATTTGGTAACCATCTCGCGCGCAAGCTTTGTAGCCTGCTTGATGTCCTGTGATGCACCTGTGGTGATATCGTCAAACACAAGCTCCTCTGCGACACGACCGCCTAAGTCTACTACGATTTCCTGAAGCATACGTCCCTTTGTGTTGAACATCTCATCCTTCTCAGGCAGAGGCATGGTGTAGCCTGCTGCGCCTGCTCCTGTAGGGATGATTGAAACTGTGTATACAGGTCCCACATCCGGAAGCAGATGGAAAAGGATTGCATGTCCTGCCTCGTGGTAGGCTGTGATGCGCTTTTCCTTGTCAGAGATGATACGGCTCTTCTTCTCAGCTCCGATACCAACCTTGACGAAGGATTTTCTGATATCATCCTGTGTGATATATTCTCTGTTTTCGCCTGCTGCACGGATTGCTGCCTCATTCATCAGATTCTCAAGGTCTGCACCTGTGAAGCCTGCGGTAGTCTGTGCAATCTGCTTTAAGTCTACATCCTCTGCAAGAGGTTTTTTCTTGGCATGGACACCTAAAATTTCTTCTCTGCCGCCCACATCCGGTCTGCCTACTACAACCTTTCTGTCGAAACGTCCCGGACGCATGATAGCAGGGTCAAGTATATCCACACGGTTTGTGGCTGCCATGACGATAATGCCCTCATTGACACCAAAGCCATCCATCTCGACAAGCATCTGGTTCAATGTCTGCTCACGTTCGTCGTGTCCGCCGCCCATTCCTGTGCCACGGCGTCTGGCTACTGCATCAATCTCATCGATAAATACGATACAAGGCGCATTTTTCTTGGCATCCTCAAACAAATCTCTCACTCGTGAGGCTCCGACTCCGACGAACATCTCCACGAAATCAGATCCTGAAATGGTGAAAAACGGTACCCCTGCCTCTCCGGCTACTGCCTTGGCAAGAAGAGTCTTACCTGTTCCCGGAGGTCCTACAAGAAGGACACCCTTTGGGATTCTTGCTCCAAGTCTGGTGTATTTTCCCGGATCACGAAGGAAATCAACTATCTCTGCAATCTCCTCCTTTTCCTCCTTTAAGCCTGCTACATCGGAAAACTTGATATGGTTCTCCTCCTGTGTGGTGAGCTTCGCACGGTTCTTGCCGAAGTTCATCATCTTGCCACCGCCGCCCTGTGCTGCTGCGTTGTTGTTCATCACTGCAAAGAGTATGAACATGGCTCCGAATACCAGAAGATACGGAAGCAGTGTCATAATCCAGCTCTCAGCCGGAACATCCGCAACTGTATAGTCGGTGTACCCTGCTTTTGTCATGGTCTTTTCGATATTGTTTACATCTGATACATAAAGCACCTTTGATGTGCCATCCTTGAACTTCACCTCCAGACTTCCTGTCGGTATCTCCCTGTTTTGCACTACCTTTACGCTCTTCACCTGATTCTTGTCAAGATCCTTCTCGAACTGACTCTGTGTGTAAGAGTTTGATGTAGCCCCGGCGCTCAGCCAGTACCAGATGCAGATTACTGCAAATACAATGATAATGTATACGCCTATTCCGCGCATACCGCTTTTTTGTTTATTCAATTTACTTCTCCTTTTTATTTTATTTCGCCCTCGACGAAGCCGATGTAAGGCAGATTTCTGAACCTCTGATCATAGTCAAGGCCATAGCCTACCACAAACTTATCAGGAATCACAAAGCCCACGTAGTCTACATTTACATCATCAACCACACGGCGCTCAGGCTTGTCCAAAAGTGTACAGATTGTGAGGCTCTTCGGGTTTCTTTTGGCAAGGAGCTTTGAAAGCCTGCTAAGAGTATTTCCCGAATCAATGATATCTTCTATGATGATGACATTCTCTCCCTCGATAGAATGCTCAAGGTCCTTTTTAATCTTGACATCGCCTGATGACTCTGTGCCTGAGCCATAGCTGGATACCGACATGAAATCCATAGTCATAGGCAAATCAATTCTCTTTGCAAGCTCAGTGGTAAAGAATATTGAGCCCTTGAGTATGCAAATGAGATATACTGACTGTCCCCTGTATTTTTCTGTGATTTGCGCTCCAATCTCTGCAATACGCTTATTGAGCTGCTCCTCTGTCAGGTAAACCGAAATATCATATTTTTTTGAAAAATCCATTTTGTTTTCCTCCGTAAAATGTGATCTTAAGTACTTTTCCTGTCTGTGGTGTGACAAGTGCGCCACAGCCGGATCTGTATCCGATAATGGCATGCACCAGTGATTCATGGGCTATAAGCCACAGCCCCGCTCTCTGCTGTGCAGGAATTTTATCACCTGTAAATACCTGCTTCAGCTTCTTATGATGGCCCTCGTCATCCACAATTATATAGTCACCAGCTTTTCTTGTTCTTATTTCAAAGCCTTTCTTCATCTTATCATAATCAAACCATTTCGTATATGGTTTTTTGGGAATTTCGTCCATTTTACCATTAAAATCTTTTATACAAAGTGTGACATATGAGCCATCTGCCGAAAGCTTTATGTTTTTTTGCGCTCCCGTGGCACTCAGTGCCTCAAGCTCTTTTTGCGTAATGTGAATTTCTTCTTTTTCATCGTCACACCTTTCGGCGAAGAGTATCACATCGCCAAATGATTTTTCTGCAATAATTCCATATGGCAGATTGATTTTTCTGCCCGACTGCTGCCCTGCAAGCTTCACAAGTGCACTGATATGTGTGCTCGTGATGTCCTTGAGCCGTCCTGACGCCAGATGTATACACTCGCGCGCCACTCCGCTTTTTAATGCCGGATGCAGGCTCTCAAAGCGACTGATTTCAAGTATCACCCTGCCTTCTTTTTTTGAAACCATGCTGTCACACGCCTCTTTTAGCTGCTGCTCGTAAAAATCATTCATCACCGCAAGCTGTCCTGCACTCTCATTGATATGCTCAATCGCCCTGTCATTAATCTGCAAAAGCAGTGGAAACACATCATGGCGCAGCTTATTTCTGGAGTAGGCTGTGTCAGTGTTTGTGGCATCGGTGACAAAAGCCTGTCCGTTTTCCTTTAGATATTCCTCTATCTGTGCGCGTGTTGCTGATAAAAGCGGCCTGATATAGGTGACACCATTCTTCACAGAAACCGGATGCATGCCGGATAAACCCTTTACTCCGCTTCCGCGAAGCATCTGAAAAAGAACTGTCTCTGCGTTGTCCTCCATATGGTGCGCAACTGCAACGACTACCTGCCTCCTGTTATCCTGATTTGTGTCTGATGCATTGGCCGGTTCACAGGGATATCTGCCTGCCTCCTCTTCAAACGCTTCATAGCGCAATATCCTGGCGGCCTCCTCCAGTCCGAGTCCATGACTTGCTGCATATTGCGGTACATCCACGAAATGCACATGGCACGGTATGTTAAGCCTCTCGCAAAGGTCTGACGCAAACCTCGCATCCTCCCTGCTCTCGGCTCCTCTGATACCATGCTCCACATGCACTGCCTCCAACGCAAAATCAAGCTCATCTGCGCACTGTCTTTTTATCTCATTTAAAAGCAGCAGAAGGCAGACCGAATCCGCACCGCCCGACAGCGCAACAAGCACCGTGCTGTGATTGTTTATCATCTTGTTTTCCAGAATATAATCTTTCGTCCGTCTAATCATTATTTTTCCCAGATTCCTATTGCAACTACAGTCATATCATCCATGGCGTATCCGCCTGTGTCAAGCAGCACCCTGTCCAGAATTTCCTGCGCCATCACGCCTGCATTGTCACTTTTGACGCCTGCGATGATATCCATAAGCTTCCCCTGTCTGTCCTTTACATGCAGATATTCTAGCACACCATCCGTCACCATGACAAGGAAATCGCCACTTTGAAGTGTATTTTTTGATTGTTTGCTCTCCTGCCAGACATCGACCCCCGCCGGGAGTGATTCATTTTCTATAACACTTACTTGTTTCCCTGATTTGATAAATGACGGTGCAGCGCCTGTTTTGGTCAGCTCAAGCTCACCTGTGTACATGTCTATTGTGGCAAAATCAACCGTGGAATAGGACTCCTCGCCCGCCGATATGACCATGGCAGAGTTCATCAACTTTAGGGCACTTTCCCTGCTAAACCCGGCCTCCAAAAGCTTTTCAAGCAAATCCACCACCAGTGTGCTCTCGGCCTGCGCCTGCTTGCCCGAGCCCATGCCATCGGATACACATACATGATACATGCCATCATCCAGCTGAAACATGCTGCAGCTGTCGCCATTTGCCTGAGAGCCGGTCTTCTTTTTGGTCGCCACACCCGAAAGTGCATATAACTGATTCTCCTCGTAAAGCACAATAGATGTCCTCTCATCGGATATTATTGAAACTGTCCCATGTGCCTGCCTGAGCTTCACTCCCATGGCGCGTGAAACCGCCTGCACATATTTTGAAATTTCAATCCCACCATCTATCTTGGTGCAGACATCTGCCTTTATACATACCTGCTGCCTTGCGTTTTCATAAATATGGGCATTTTCCACCTGTATACCAGCCTCTTTTGTATATACATAAACTCTTGAAAGGCGCAGCCTTCTTTTTTTATCAATACATTTTTCAGCCCTGCACCAGCTCTCCATGAGCTCTGCCATAGCGTCAAGCTGTGCGGCTATGACGCGTCTGTTTTCCGTGAGACGCCTGTACCAGGCTTCATTTAGCTCAATACGGGCAAATGCCTCTGTGGCGGCTTCCACCATGCGCGTATAGTGTGGGCAGCCATCCACATATCTGTTTTGCACAATTTCCTCTGTTTTCATACGTTTGCGTACTGCATCAGCAAGCATTTTTATACTGTCGGAAATCGAAGCCCCGCTTGTCCAGCACACACTGCAGCCCTCACAGCATGCACAAAGTCTCCCTGTCACCTCAAGCTGTATTTTCTCACTCTCATCAGGGATTTTATCTGCCGTACATTTTACAGCCATGACACTTGCAGTCGAAATAATGCCTGAAAGTCCAGAAACTGCTGTGGCAAATGCCTCCTCCCTGTCGGGCAGAAGTCCTGCTATGACCGGGTTTTCATTGTGCTCAAGAGCCCTTAAATATTCGCATGCTCTGCAAAGCACAAAGGCCATCGAAAACACAACAAGGCTCTCTGCTACCGACAACACTATCTCATCCGTATCCGGCCTTCCCAGAAATGTTACCGACAGATTCATCACCGCCGTGGCACAAGCTGCTACAACGGCTGTTGTCAGACATCCGTTTTTACTGCCTTTTCTCACAAATAGCCTTTCCCCAAAGTAAATCACCGCAATAATAAAGAGATACTTACATATCGACGGTATCGATATAAAGTATCCCATTCCAATAATTAATCCTATGTAAAAAATAATCGTATGTCCACTGCTCAGACAATAAACTCCATACACTGCAGGTATCAGCGGATAACAATCCATCACACACACCAGTGTGGATGCAAATGCCATAAGCCCCCACACGGCCTTTTTTAAATTTGCACTCCTCATCTTTTTGCCTCCATCTTTTTTCAACGATTATATGTGGTCAAAAATGAAGGTTTTGACGAAAAAGCGCAACTATATCTTCAAAAATTATTTGTCCTTTTCCTTGAAGATTATTTCATTGTCATACGCAAGCCCCAGCTTGCTCTTTGCTATATCCTCTATGTACTGGTCACTCTGCATATACTGCTGCATGCTTTCTATCTCATCAGCACGCTCCGATTCTTTAGTGTACTGCTTTTCAAGCTCCGCTTTTTGTGCGGCATATGTAGATTCCTTCTGCTTTAGCTGCACAACCTGGACTACCATAACCACAAGAAATGCTATAACTATGATAGAAACACTTAAAGTTCCGCCCCTTCTCTTTGCACGACGTTTACTCATTATTCCTCCTTAGGTGCTTATCTGAATATCCTGCCAAACATTTTATCTTTTTTTCCGGTCACCTCCGGTACCTTCGAATACGTAATCATGTCTATCTCACCTTCTATATCGGCTTCTCCCTTCTCAAGGTTTAACCTGTTTACGTGAAGATCCTTGCCCTTTAGGTCAAGCATGCCTAGCTCCGTCTCCAAAAGTATCTCTCCCACATCAAAGGAGAGCACATCCAAAATGCCTGTAAAGCTGCCTGTTCTGCGATTATTCAAGATAAGCTTATGACTCTTTGTGCCTGATATTTCTTCCATTTCCTGTCCCTCACATATTTTTTATATGTCCCAAAAACAGCCTCACATATGGCTGCCATCTGTGGAATCACATATGTAAATATATGCCGGGATTCATGAAAATATAACCTATATATACTCAAAAAGATCTTTTGCTTCTTCCTTCTTTGTTGTGTCAAGGAGATTTAACACCTTAACCTTGACTGTCTTTTGTCCAAACGCTATCTCTATTATGTCTCCGACCTTGACATTTACAGATGCCTTTGCCGGTCTGCCGTTTACTGTGACACGGCCTGCGTCACATGCCTCATTTGCCACTGTACGTCTCTTTATGAGACGTGATACCTTCAAAAATTTGTCTAATCTCATTGTTACCTCTGTGTCTTACCTATAATAAATCAATTCATAACTATTACCCTGATTTCAGTGGATATAGCCAAAAATGGGCGGAGCCTTAAAGGCTTCACCCATTCTTCTACTACGGATAGTCTGACTTATTAGTTAAGAGAATCTTTTAAAGCCTTTCCAGCCTTGAACTTAGGAGCCTTAGATGCTGCAATTGTCATCTCAGCGCCAGTCTGTGGATTTCTTCCTGTTCTTGCTGCTCTCTCAGATACCTCGAAAGTACCGAATCCAACTAACTGGATCTTCTCGCCTTTCTTTAACTCCTCAGCAACAACATCTGTGAATGCCTTTAAAGATGCCTCTGCGTCCTTCTTTGATACTCCGGCCTTCTCTGCCATAGCTGCAACTAAATCTGCTTTGTTCATGATAAAATTCCTCCTCTGGATTTTCATAATTTATATAATTCGAGCTATATTCCCAAATTACCTACAAGAATATATATACTTGTTTTTATGGGGTTTGTCAAGGAAAATGCGCTATTTCCTAGGCTTTTATGTACTTTTACCATTCTTAAAACCTTACTTTGAACTTAATAAAGAGGTTAATGTTGAAAGATAATCTGATATATCTTTATTTATCAGACTATATCCCGAGCTGTCAGATGATTTACTGTCGGTTTCAGTGATGTATGTCTGAACTTTTCTTAACAGACTTTCCACAATAATAATATATCGTATAGTCATTTACTTTTCAATTAAATTCACTATATATATGCATTACTGTTTACACTATGGCATGCAGATACTCCTCGCGCTCCCCGCTTAGCTGTATGAGCTGTGCAAGCTTATCCACATCACGGTCGCATACCCATGACTTGCGCGAGTTGCTATAGTGATTGCAGAGCTTACAAAATTTTTCAGGAAACAAAAGCAGTGCTTGAAGCAGCCTCATTGAGGTATCATCAAGACTTCTTACGCTGCAATAGCTGTCAAGAATTGCATCTGCAACCGCTGTATCCCAGTGATTTTTTTCGAGCATCTTGCGCATGTACTCCGCAAGATCAGTTTCCGGATATCCCGGATGCATGGTCTCGAAATTGACAGGGAGCCATCTTCCGGACTGTGTATACACGACATTGTGCTGGTTGAAGGCTCCGTGACAGTATGTCGGAACCAACGTTTTACTATTTTCCAGCTCACACAATATTTCCGCCGATTTCTTCCCCTGCTCTAAGAATCTCTCATAGCATTCATAAAACAGATGCTCAAAAGCATTTGTCTTGCTGCGACGCAGTATATAGTTTTTAAGCTTTACTATCTGCGCACATTTTCGCTGAGCTTTTTCATGCAGGCTTTCTACCTCAATATCCGAAGGCAGAGGATACTTTTCCAATATATTGTGCAGCTGCGCTAATGCCCTGCTGCCGCCACGCATATCATCTACGCTGTCCGTGCTGCACTCTCTGCCTGCTCTGTAATCCTTCAATATGTATGCGTCCTCACAGTTATCTCGCGATATGGTACACTGCTCCTTTGTCTGTGATATCTGCTCCACATCCATACCGTTTCTCTGGATAAATGCCAGCGTATCCCGCAGGGTGCATGCCCTTTGTTCATGCCCTCTGTACGGCACGAGCAGCTTCTGCCCGATGCCTGTATCACATATATATGCTCCTCTGCCCTTTATTATCCTGCTTACTGTAAGCTCATATTTTTCCAAAGCCACTTCCGGCTGATTATACAAAAAAATCCCCCCTCATATGATTAATGCATCATAACTATTCAGATGCTTTTTAATCATATGAGAGAGGTTATTATTTTATTCGCAAGCTCTTTAAGTTTTTGTGCTTCATTGAGCGATGGGTCATCAAGCACCTGCTCATAAAGCCTGTCCAGGATATCGCCAAGCTTCGGCCCCGGCTCTACTCCCATTTTAATCAGGTCGCTGCCATTTATTTTCATTTTCTTTTTGGATACACACTGGTGGTCTGCGAGGATTTTCCTGTATACACGCTCATATTCTGCGATGTATTCCAGCTTTTCTGCGCGCCTATACATGCTCTGTCCGAGTGTATCGGCTCTTTTCACCTCAAATAACAGCGGAAAAAGCTCTGTTCCTATGCGGCTCATGGCACGCCTTACATTGCGCTCCGTGATGGCCGGACGGTCATCATGCTCTTTTACGAGCTTAAAACAACAGTCTGTAGTCCTGTTATCAAACTTAAGGCGCCTGAGTATCTTTCTTGTCATATCAGCTCCCACAACCGGATGCTTCTTGAAATGATTCTGGCCTTCCTCGTCTGTCGTAATGCACACAGGCTTTGCCACATCATGAAGCAGCATGGTAAGCCTTAGGATTTTGTCCGCTCGCACATGCTCCAAGGTATGAAGCGTATGCTCGCCGACACTGTACATATGGTGCTTATTGTGCTGAGGTGTCTGCATCATCACATCAAACTCCGGCATGAATACCGCTGTGAGTCCAAGCTCATACAAATCTCTCATCATCTGCGGATGGTCTGATGTCAGAAGCTTCACAAGCTCCACCTGGATTCGCTCTGCGCTGACCTTTGACAAGGCAGGGGCAAGCTCTTTTATGGCTGCTTTAGTCTGTGTCTCTATATCAAAGCCAAGCTGAGCTGCAAATCGCACCGCACGAAACATCCTGAGTGCATCCTCACTGAACCTGTCGTGCGCACAGCCCACACATCTGATCACATGTGCTTTTAAATCTCCTATGCCGTCAAATTCATCGACAAGCCCCATCCTATGATTATACGCCATAGCATTGATTGTGAAGTCGCGTCTCTCCAGATCAAGCTTCAAATTGGAGGTAAATGTGACCTCCTTTGGATGGCGTGCATCCTCGTACTCTCCGTCTATCCTGTAGGTGGTGACCTCATAGCCCACATGCTCCAGCATGACCGTGACTGTGCCATGCTGGATACCTGTGTCTATCGTATGGTCAAATATCGCTTTGACCTGCGCAGGCTTTGCAGATGTGGTGATATCCCAGTCCTGCGGTGTCCTGCCAAGGAGACTGTCACGCACGCATCCACCTACCGCATATGCCTCAAAGCCATGCTCGTAGAGCGTGTCTATTATGAAGTTGACATTCTGCGGTAAATCTATGCGCATCGTTTAGTTCTCCTTTTTTATTCTAAATGACGCTCGCCGGAGGGGCACATTGCCACAGCATATGACTGTAACACATGCTCTCATAACTCCTTAGTCTGGTGAGAGTAAATACCTCCTGCGGCAGAGCTTATTAGGCGCTAAAAAATCAAACGCGCTTACGCTTGAACGAGTATTTTTTGCGCCAGCTTCAGCCGCAGGTGGCATTAACTCTCACACACGACACGTCGTAAATCGAGCATGCGCCACAGTCGTATACTGCGTCAATGCGCCCCTCCGGCGAGCTGTTTATCATAATAATATACAAAAGTAATGATTAATTCGCGAAATAAATTTTCGTAGACGGATGATTACAAACGCAGGCGTAGCGGTACTACGCCGAGGCTTGTAACATTCGTATACGGGAATTTAGGCGCGAATTTAATATGCCTTGCCCCAGTATACGAGCTTGTGCGCCGGCTTTCCACAGCATACGCATACGTCGGAAATCTGTTCCTGGTCACCAAATGGCATACAACGGCTTGTAACTGTTGTGTCCTCTTTGATTTTGTTCTCGCATGCCTCGTCTCCACACCACATAGCACGGATAAAGCCCGGCTTTGTCTCTGCGATTGCCTTGAACTCATTGTAGTCGTGTGCATCGTTTATATGGCTTGCAAGGAATGCCTTTGCCTTCTCGAGCATGTCATTCTGCATTGTCTCAAGTACCTCTGCGAGCTTCTCATTTACCTCATCGAGTGAGACAACGATTTTCTCTCTTGTGTCTCGGCGGACGATAACGCACTGGTTTTTCTCGATATCCTTTGGTCCAATCTCGATACGTGTTGAGATTCCCTGAACCTCCTGTGCTGCGAACTTCCAGCCAGGTGTCTTGTCGGTTGCATCGATTTTCACGCGGAAATCCTTTGAGAGCTTGTCCTTGAGGTCGTATGCCTTGTCAAGGACGCCGTCCTTCTGCTGCTGGATTGGAATGACCATAACCTGTGTTGGTGCAATCTTTGGTGGAAGCACGAGTCCTGAGTCATCTCCGTGAACCATGATGATAGCCCCGATAAGACGTGTTGAAACGCCCCATGATGTCTCATGACAGTACTGTAATTTATTGTCCTTGTCTGTGTACTGGATGCCGAAGGCCTTAGGGAAGCCGTCACCAAAGTTGTGTGAGGTTCCTGACTGGAGTGCTTTTCCGTCATGCATGAGAGCCTCTATTGTATATGTAGCCTCTGCTCCGGCGAACTTCTCCTTGTCTGTCTTTCTTCCCTTTACCATAGGGATTGCAAGGTATTTCTCACAGAAATCCGCATAGATGTTTAACATCTGTACTGTACGTGCCTCTGCCTCCTCGGCTGTTGCATGAACAGTATGTCCCTCCTGCCATAAGAACTCTGATGAACGGAGGAATGGACGTGTTGTCTTCTCCCAGCGCACTACTGAGCACCACTGGTTATATACCTTTGGAAGGTCTCTGTGTGACTGTACTGTTTTGCTGAAAAGCTCGCAGAAAAGTGTCTCTGATGTAGGTCTTACTGCAAGTCTCTCCTGAAGTGTCTCAAGTCCGCCCTGTGTGACCCATGCGACCTCAGGTGCAAAGCCCTCTACGTGATCCTTTTCCTTCTGAAGCAGGCTCTCCGGAATGAACATTGGCATGTATACATTCTCTACACCTGTCTCTTTAAACATTGCATCGAGATTTTTCTGTATATTCTCCCAGATGGCATAACCATTGGGCTTAAAGATCATACATCCCTTTACAGATGAATAATCCATCAACTCTGCTTTCTTCACAACGTCTGTATACCATTGTGTGAAATCTTCCTCCATGGAAGTGATGGCCTCTACTAATTTTTTCTCCTTAGCCATTGCTTTTCTCCTTTTTTATTTAAATATTCTATGATATACGGGGCGTTTATATCTCATCCGGCCCCTGCACCACGCATAATTTTACTAACATATATTATTCCATAAGCGAGCTGATGTCAATAAGCCTGAAAACTTGTTCTGCAGTGTTTTTCATATTTTTTTGAGCATTTTTGATATCCATAGCCTCATTAAGCGTTGTTGCCCCTCTTATAATAGGGAAAAACGCATCTATGCCTTCTTTATTACATGCCACTGCATCGTCAGTTACACTCCCTGCTAGTGCGATTACTTTACAGCCGTTTTTTTTGCCTGCTTTTGCCACTCCTACAGGCACCTTTCCCATGGCGCTCTGTCCATCAAGCCTGCCCTCTCCGGTCACTACGATATCAGCATTTTTCAGTTCCTTGTCAAGCTGTATTGCGTTTAGCACTATATCTATGCCGGATTTAAGCTCCACGTTCTCAAGTCCAAAAAGAAACGCAAAGCCAAGACCTCCCGCAGCGCCTGCTCCCGGTGTCTCGCTGAAGCTTTTTCCCGCATACTCCTCAACACAGTCTGCATACTGTCTCATCATTTTATCCATCTGTGCCTTTTCATGCTCCTGTACGCCCTTTTGCTTTCCAAAAATGTATACACAGCCCTGCTCTGTGCACAGTGGATTAGTAACATCACATGCTATTTTGAAATGACACTGCTTCAATTCTGAAGGAACCTTATCAGCCTTTATCTTTTTTACCCTTGCAAGCGAGCCAAATACCGGTGGAAGAATATTGTCATCCTCATCATAAAACTCATAGCCGAGCGCCGACAGCATTCCTATGCCTCCCTCAGTGGTTGCGCTTCCGCCTATTCCGATTATGAAATTCCGACAGCCCTTGTGCACGGCATCCAATATCATCTCTCCCACACCCAATGAGGTCGCTTTCCATGGATCAGGTTTACCTTCAACAAGTGTGATTCCCGACGCTTCTGCCATTTCCATAACAGCCGTATCATCCTCAAGTACTCCATATGTTGCGTGCACCTTTTGTCCCATCGGTCCTGTTACATCAACATGTTCATATGTGCCATTCATGCCCTCTACCAAAGCGGTTACAGTTCCCTCTCCACCATCTGCAAGTGGTCTGACCACCACATCTGCTTTCGGTATTGCCGCCAATATGCCTTCTTTACAGGCCATCCCGGCCTGCATGCTTGTCATGCTTCCTTTAAATGAATCAATTGCTACTACAACCTTCATTTTACCATTCCTCTATTTTTGTTTATATGTGGTTCAGTAAGGTATACATCGAATTGCATGCATCGATAACACCTTTTTCCTCTAATTATATTATTTTATCATAATTTTAAAGTCAGGTGTAGTTTCCAAAAACAATTTGAAAGTGCATTTTCATAAAATTTGTGCTAGAATAACATGTTGTTGTATTATGCTAAGGAGAATTTAGAATGGAAAACTATAAACGAGGACTGACAGCAGGAATCCCGATTGCGCTGGGATATCTGTCAGTTTCATTTACTTTTGGAATTATGGCGGTGTCATATGGACTATCCTGGTGGCAGGCTGTGCTCATTTCGATGACCACTGTCACATCTGCCGGACAGTTTGCAGGCATCGGAATTATGATGCATCCGGGACAGTATTTCCAGATGCTTATTTCGCAGATTACTATTAATATAAGATATTCCTTTATGTCGATTTCGGTTGGTCAGAAGGCTGATTCCAGATTTAGCGGAATTTCAAGATGGATACTCGGCTTTATGATGACTGATGAGATTTTTGCCGTGGCAAGCCAGGAGGATTCTGTGAGCAGAAGCTTCTTTGCAGGGCTGTCAACTCTTCCATACATCGGCTGGGCTGTCGGTACGCTGATAGGTGCTATACTGGGAAGCATTCTGCCGGATAGGCTTATGAGTGCGCTGAGTCTTGCTATTTATGGCATGTTCGTGGCTATCGTGGTTCCTGAGATGAAGAAATCGCGTGCAGTCGTGTTTGTTGTGCTGCTTGCACTCGTGCTTAGCTGCATGTTTTACTACGTACCGTTTTTGTCAAGGATTTCAAGCGGTATCACCATCACTGTTGTAGCCATTGTGGCTGCAGTTATCGGTTCGCTGCTGTTTCCGGTTGCAGATGATACTGATAAGGAATGATTTATTAAATATTTGATAATAAGCGTATCGTATAAGGAGATTTTACATAATGAAAAACAGTGTATTTTTTATATATTTACTCATACTCGCGGGCTCCACATATTTGATCCGCGTTATTCCTTTTATCGCAATAAAAGAAAAGATCAACAACAGCTTCGTGCGATCTTTTCTATACTATATTCCGTATGCAGTTTTAACCGCCATGACTATTCCGGCAGTGTTTTATGCTACTAACTGGTGGGTTGGTGCAGCAGCAGGACTTATCGCGGCAGTGATATTTGCATTAAAGGGCAAGGGGCTTACAACCGTCGCCGTGGCTTCCTGTGTGGCGGTATTTATTGTAGAGCTGTTTCACTAATTATTTATTTTCCCACTTGATAAGCCATAACTAAAGTGATAAAATTTCGAACTGCGCGTTTATATTTTTTTAATAAATATTTTACAATTACCGAAAGGATAAATCAGCTCAGAAGTGAAAATGCAAATACCACGATGCCAAGTATTACAAGCACAATACCTGTGGCACGGTTTAAGGTTTTTGCGGATGCCTTGTTTGCAAAGACCGCTGCAATTCTCGCCCAAAGGAGTGTAAATGCAATACATAAAATCAGCACAAACCCGTCCGGTTTTCCACCGATGGCAAAGTGCGAGGCAGCTCCTGTAAAGGCTGTAAATGCCATGATAAATACGCTCGTTCCAACTGCAGTCTTAAGCTCATAGCCAAGCACTGATGTGAGGATGAGGAGCATCATCATACCGCCTCCCGCACCTATGAAGCCACAGATAAATCCGATAAGCACACCGCAGATGATTGACTGGATAGCTCTCTTTTTATCTGAAACTCCCTGCATGGCCTCCTTTGTTGTCATGACAGGACGGACTATAAACTTGATTCCGAGTAAAAATGTCATAAATACCGAAAAGCTGCCCATTGTTGCTGACGGCACAAGGCTTGATACATAGCTTCCGACAACCGTGAAGCATAAAACCATTACCATCATTATGAGCCCGTTTTTTACATCAAGGTTCTTGTTCTTTCCATATGTATAGGCTGACACTGCGCTGGCAAGTACATCAGACGACAGGGCTATTCCCACTGCCATATAAGGGTCCATTCCCAAAAATGTAATGAGCATAGGGCTTATTACTGCTGCTGCGCTTAGTCCAGCAAAGCCGGTTCCAAGGCCTGCGCCCATACCGGCAAAAAATGTTACTATTATAGTTATTAATGTGCTCATTTGTGTGATTTCCTCCTGATTATTTCATCCATATTATTCTCAAGCTGTTCCATAACAATCGTCAGTTGCCTTTTCTGCTCCTCATCTATCCCTGCAAACAGATCTGCTGTAAACTGCTGCTGTATACGCCTTCCTCTTTCAATGACAGTCCCAGCCTTTTTTGTACAGACAAGCTCCGTCTTCCTCCTATCATTTTCCACAGGTTTTCTCTCCAAATAGCCTTCATTCACAAGCTTATCAACATTTACAGACACAAGATTTGCCTTGATTTTTCTTATTTCAACTATATCCCTTGCCGTCTTATATTCCGGATTGTTCGCCAGAAACATGAGTATATCAAAGGCTGTCTGTGGAAGCTTTAGCTCATGACACAGTGGTCTGCACTCATCACTGTAGGTTCGCGAAATTTTCTCTGCAAACTCAAAGTTAAATTTCATATGTGATATTCCTTCTTTCCTTTTCCTATTTTGCTGCTTTGTTATACATTTTTGAATTATTCATTTTTGAACTAATTATATATCTCTCTGTCATTTTGTCAAGCGGTTATTGTAATTTATACCCTGCAATGCTATACTTTTTGAGGCATTTTTTCATTAACTATTATGATATGATTTAACAGTTATATAATACCTTGAAAGTATCCTGCAGTCATGGTATTATATGTAATTGGCGCTTTGTTGCACATTTTAAACACCGGCTAATCTACCGGTGATTTTAATTTTAATAACTAAAGCTTCCTACATATATAATGCCGGAAGTTTAAATTACAATCATTTACAATAGGAGGAATTATGAGTCAGGAAACAAATTCAGCCCCTGTAACAGAGAACAAGATGGGAACCATGCCTATAGGCAGACTTGTCTTTAACATGTCTTTGCCTATGATGATTTCCATGCTCGTACAGGCTCTATACAACATCGTGGACAGTATTTTCGTTGCAAAGCTGTCCGAAAACGCACTCACGGCAGTTTCACTTGCCTTCCCTTTGCAGACACTCATCATCGCTGTCGCAACCGGTACAGGTGTAGGTGTAAACGCGTTGCTGTCAAAGTCACTCGGCGCCCATAAATACGACGAGGCCAACAAAATCGGCATCAACGGTGCCGTACTATATGCATTCAGCTACGTAATATTTCTGATTCTCGGACTTACAATCGTAAAGCCTTTTTACATGAGTCAGATTGGAAATGCTGATGTCGAAATCATGGATATGGGTGTGAGCTACCTGAGTACTGTTATGATTTTTTCATTTGGTATTTTTGCGGAAATCTTTTTTGAGAGGGTGCTTACATCGACAGGAAGAACTATTTTCAGCATGACCTCACAACTTTGCGGTGCCATCACAAATATCATTCTGGATCCTATCATGATCTTTGGACTGCTTGGCTTCCCTAAGCTCGGTGCTACCGGTGCAGCCGTGGCAACCGTTGTGGGACAGTGCGTAGCCGCCGTTGTTGCCTTTGCCTGCAACCACAAATTCAATCATGAAATCAGCCTGAGCTTCAAGGGCTACAGCCCGGATTTCAAAATCATGGGAACCATTTATGCTATCGGTATTCCGTCAATCATCATGCAGTCTATAGGCTCTATAATGACATATGCCATGAACAGAATACTTATCGGCTTTTCATCGACTGCCGCTGCTGTTTTCGGTGTTTATTTCAAGCTGCAGAGCTTCTTCTTTATGCCTGTATTCGGACTGAACAACGGAATCACACCTATCATCGCCTTCAACTACGGTGCACAGAACAGAAAGCGTATGGTTAAGACAATAAAGGTCAGCCTGATAACCGCATTCTGTCTGCTCTTCGTTGGCTTTGCCTGCTTTGAGTTCATACCAAAGGTGCTTCTTGGAATGTTCAGCGCCTCTGACGATATGCTCAAAATCGGTGTTCCGGCGCTCAGAATAATCGGAGTGCATTTCCTCATTGCATGGTTTTGTATTATCGTCGGCACAGTATTCCAGGCTTTGGGAAAAGCAGTCTTTTCCATGATCGTATCAATCATGCGTCAGCTTGTGGTTTTAATTCCTGCAGCATACATCCTTTCAAAGCTTGGTGGACTTCACGCTGTATGGTGGGCTTTCCCGATAGCAGAGGTGATATCCTTTACTGTTTCGACATTATTCTTAATCAGGATCAACCGAACTATCATCTCAAAGATTCCTGATGGAAGCGATGTGCTGTAAGAAATTTTACTTGCGTATTTTCTTACTCTATACGTATTTTATGGAAAAAGTTCAATCTGCAGATACAAACCTCTTTTAAAAAATGCGATTTTGTAGTAAAATTGCCAAAAAGAAAATGCGATTTTGTTATTTTATTAGGAGATTGCAGTGATATGGAGGACTAAGACATGAAATTTATATCGTGGAATGTAAATGGACTGCGCGCATGCGTCCAGAAAGGTTTCCTTGATTTTTTTAACAGTATAGATGCGGATTTCTTTTGTATTCAGGAGTCCAAGCTACAGGCGGGACAGATTGATCTTGACCTGCCTGGCTATCACCAGTACTGGAATTACGCCGAGAAAAAAGGCTATTCCGGCACAGCCATTTTTGCCAAAAATGAGCCATTATCTGTGTCTTACGGCATAGGCATTGAGGAGCATGATAAGGAAGGACGTGTCATCACACTCGAATATGACAATTTCTATCTCGTAACCTGCTATACTCCAAACTCACAGAATGAACTGAAAAGGCTGCCGTACCGTATGCAGTGGGAAGATGATTTCCGTGAATACCTTAAAACTCTTGATACCAAAAAGCCTGTCGTACTGTGCGGTGATCTGAATGTCGCACACAATGAAATCGACCTGAAAAATCCAAAAACAAACCGCAAGAATGCAGGTTTTTCAGATGAGGAACGTGCTAAAATGACGGAGCTTTTATGTTCCGGCTTTACCGATACCTTCAGATATTTTTATCCGGATGCCGAGGGTATATATTCCTGGTGGTCATACCGTTTTAAGGCTCGCGAGAAGAACGCAGGCTGGCGTATAGACTACTTTATCACATCAAAGCGCATCAATGATAAGCTGCAAAAGGCAGCAATCCATACCGATGTGCTCGGTTCAGACCACTGCCCTGTAGAGGTTGATATTGAATTTTAAATTTAAGGTTATGTATTTTTACAATCCCTTATGCAACACCCTCTTCTCGAGCGTCTCCCCATCCAAGGTATACTCAACAGCATTATACGCACCGTTTCTGTATGCAAACGTCTCATTGTCATCCTGATAATGCACAAAGCTGCCCTTGCCCGGATATGTCAGTATGCTGATCTTATCCTCTGTAATGTCCTCTGTAGAGCGGATTTCTCCGTCTGCTACAGGGATAATGGCTCCTGCTTTTATGAATACAGGTACTTTATCAAGTGGTGCATTTGCTAAAATATATCTGCCGCCACTGTATTTTTCGCCTGTGTAGTAATCATACCAGTCGCCATCCGGCAGGTAAACCTCTCTTGCCTCCTTGCCCGGTGCGATCACAGGTGCAACCAGTACAAAGCTTCCGAGCATATATTCATCGGAAATATTTCTCACATGCTTATCTGCAGGATACTCGTATACGAGCGGGCGCACGATAGGTGCTCCTGTCTTTTCACACTCATGTGCCAGATCATAGATATATGGGATAAATCTGTATCTGAGCTTTACTGTCTTTCTGACTGCATCTATCGTAGTCTCGTCAAACTGCCAAGGCTCCTGTCTGCGTGTTCCCATCGCTGAATGATTTCTGAAAAACGGCACAAATACTGCTGCCTCATAAAATCTGACAAGAAGCTCCGGTGTAGTATCACTTCCGAAACCGCCTATATCGCTGCCACACATGGCAAGTCCGCTGACTGACAGATTGCACACCTGCTCGAGTGAAAGTGCTATATGTGCCCATATGCTGTGATTATCTCCGGTCCAGCCACCGCAGTATTTCTGGCTTCCGGCATATGCAGCCCTGGTAAGTACAAACGGACGTTTTCCACCATCATTTTTCGCAAGTCCCTCATATGTGGCTTTTGCCATAAAATGTCCGTAAATATTGTGAACCTTTTCATGTGCTCCATACTCAAACTGCACATCAGCCGGCAGTGGTCCGTTGAAGCTTGCAGGCTCATTCATATCATTCCATATGCCACTGATACCGTGCTCGAGAAGTATCTTTGTCTTGTCTCCCCACCAGCTTCTGACGCTTTGCTTTGTGAAGTCCGGAAATACCGATGTTCCCGGCCAGACAGTATTTTCGTATACACTGCCATCTGTATCATGTGCAAATGCATCCATCTCCATGCCCTCTTTATACATGAAATAGTCCTCATCCTTTTTCACACCCGGGTCAATGATGGATATGAGCTTTACACCCCTGTCAGCAAGCTTCTCTGAAAGGCCCTTTACATCCGGGAATTTCTTGTCATCAAAGGTGAATACCCTGTAGCCGTTCATGTAATCGATATCCATATGTATCACATCGCATGGGATATCAAGCTCGCGGAATTTGTCAGCTATATCAAGCACCTCATCCTGCGTGTAATAGCCCCAGCGGCTCTGATGGCTGCCGTATATCCATCTCTGATAAAGCGGTGTGGTGCCTGTCAGTGATGTATAAAGTCCTACCACCTCTGCCATATCATTTCCCGGCATAAAATAGTAGTCCAGCTCGCCCTTCTCATGCTCGACGAAATAGTAATCTGTGTTTTCATAACCGAAATCAAAGGTTGTCTTGTAGGTATTATCCGCAAAAATTCCATAGCAATATTCATCGCCCAGCACGATAAAAAATGGTATGGATTTGTACAGCGATTTGAAGCTGTCCACATGTGGCGCAGGATCATCTGTGTTCCAGTTTACATATGAATATCCACGCTTGTTGAGGCATCCCGGCTTATCTCCCAGGCCGTAAATAGCATCATCCTTTCCAAGCTTTTTGATGATGGTAACAGAGTCAGTTTTTTCTTCATCTTTTCCGACAGTATGTCCCTCAAGCTCTGCGATGGCAAGATCCTCGTACGGATTCTTCTCACTCTTTTTGCGTGCTTTTTCATAATCTGAAAGTACAAGCTTCCCTTTGTAATAAATATCAAGCTTCTCGTTATCCTTCACATATACAGTAATATCCCTTGCGCGGATGACTGCTTTAACTGCTGCATCGCTTACACCGGCTTCTGCTGCGGTTTCCTTGGCATCAGACGTATCCTTGCATGTCACGTCCGGTGTGGCGGCCTTCGGAATAAAGTCCTCCTCTATTGCAACACTTTCGATGCCAGGTTTTTGTGCAACATGCACTATGTTGTTTTCAAATATGGTAACAAACAGACTGCCGTTCTCATAGATCAGCTCTGCTGTGTTGTCCTGTATTTTACAGTTCTTATATGAATTTCCCATTGCATAATCCTCCCTTGAATTATATAGTTTCTCCTGATGTTTCTTATAAAAATACTTCCGTTTACTATAATAGTATCATCCATTTTTAATTTTTACAACAAAGAAAGTCACCGGTCACACCTAGTATGACCGGTGACTGCCTCAGGCTGTAAGTATCTCTGTCAATACACCATACAGCTCTGTATCAAGTTCCTTTGCCTTGAGCTCTGATAAAATCACTGTTGTTTTCTTTCCCGATGTAATAAGACCGTAGATTTCATCCTTTAGCACAAAGCCTATTTCTGCCTGATTCAGGAAATCAAAGCATCTTTTTTCGATTTGATTATCAAGCGCTACTGTGTCTTTCGATATTGCAACGCTTATTTTGCTTGCTGTCGATGCATTTACAGTAACGATGAGCTTTCTGTTTTCTTTATCATATTTATTCTTTGCCAATACCTCTTTACCATCCACAGATACCTTTACCTTATCGGCTGCTGCCTCGGTTCTTCTTTCAAAGACAAGCTTATAGGTTCTGTTGTCAGGTATTAATGATGTATCTCCATCTGCCGGAGAAATGACAAACATATCTTTATCCGCAGAATATTTCATAGCTGTGGTCACACATCTGCCATCTACATATCCGCAGGATTCATTGTCATCCTCGTATAGCTCAAACTCACCATCAGCCTCCGGGAATACCCTGACACATAATACATCAGGATTTTTGATAACAGATCTTGCATCAAGCTCATCAGCATCTGCACACACAAGTATGCCTCCAGCCTTCGCAAACACAGGTATGCTGCTCAAATCCCTGTAAACCTCCAGCATTCTTCCACCATCATAGCGCATGCCTGTATAGATATCATACCAGATGCCCTCCGGGAACCATACTCTGGTTTTTGCCACATTAAGTCCCTTAATACGTGGAGTTGTAACAGGTGCTACCATAAGCTGGCTGCCAAAGAAATACTGATTCTTTACCTCATAAGCCTCTGCATTTTCAGGATACTCATAATACATAGGCTCAATCAGCGGCATATTCTCGGCATAGCTGCGATAGTTCATAGTATACAGATACGGAATCATACAATGCCTCTGTCTGAGCGCTGCCTCCATCGCTTCCTCAGTCTCTTTTTTAAATCGCCACGGCTCCTTGCCGTTAAATTCGCTGCATGAGCTGTGCAGACGCATTATCGGAGAGAATATACCATATTGTGTCCATCTGGCTGTCAGCTCATCATCCTTGTAGCCAAGCATATGTCCGCCAATATCATGGCTCCACCATCCATATCCGATGTTTGTCGCTGTCGTTGTAAAATACGGTTGAAAATCAAGCGACTCCCATGTAATATGTGTATCTCCCGAAAATCCAATCGGATATCTATGGCTTCCCGGACCTGCATAGCGCGAAAATGTCATTGGACGCTTGCCGTCTCTTTTATTATCGAGATAATGAAAATGATTAAAAATCCATAGCGGATCCAATCCTTCAACCTTGCAGTTGCTGCCCTGCTGCCAGTCAATCCACCAGAAATCCACACCTTCAGCCTCTCTCGGATGATGAAGATACTTAAAATATGCATCCATAAACTTTGGGCTTGCCGGATCACATACAACCGGGTCCTCATTTTCATAGTCCACGCCCATTTCCTTTGCCATATCAACATACATTTCTTCACAGCCCTGCACACCATCCGCAGGGTGTACGTTCAGGGTAGTATGCATTCCTCTGTCATGGAGCTTTCCAAGAAAGCGCTTCGGATCCGGGAAAAGCTTTTTGTTCCAAGTATATCCTGTCCAGCCGCTTCCGTATTTAGGGTCCACATCAACCTGATGCCAGTCCATATCTATTACTGCTACCGTGAACGGGATATTCTTTTCATCGAATTTGTCCATCAGCTCCATATAGCTTTCTTCTGAGTATTTATAATATCTGCTCCACCAGTTTCCCAGTGCATATCGTGGAAGCATCGGAGTCTTGCCGCAAAGCCTGTAAAAATCATTGAGCGCCTGTTTATAATCATGTCCATATCCAAAGAAATACAAATCAGACACACCTTTTTTTCTTGGCTCAATCCATCCATCGTCAAGTAAAATCTGTGATTTACTGTCATCAAGAATTGAATATCCAAAGCATGAAACGACACCGTGTCCAAGCTCAACCTCTCCGTTTACGTCATCAAGTGTACGCGCTGTACCCTGCAAATCATGCACCTTCTCGCCATAATGCCAGATGCTGTGATATGCGCTCAGGTTTCCCTTAATCTGTATACTCAGTCCGTGTGATGAGAACTCCTTCTCATTATATATCAGGTGCAGCATTGATGTATGAACCTCAATTCCATCAGCGTTACGCACCACATGATAGCCGGTCTTTGGAAAATCCCTGAACAATACTGTCTGTGTTGCCCTATCCTCGAATACGCCATCTTCACTGTATTCCAGACGGACAAGCGCCTCTGTCAGGAATGTAATCCTGTATTTTTCACCTATTATCATATTGTCCGATAATGCCACCGGACTTGTCTTTACTCTGTATATTTCCTGCATGAAATACTCCCTCTCATATAAATTACGCTATCCCTTGACAGCCGATGCCGCAATTCGATATCCTCTTTTTGTTCAAATTAGTTTAGCGCTAAATCCGATCTACTCCCTGCGCACACGCTTGTTTTCATACATTTTCTCATTATCTTGTCAAATCCTTTACCCACTTGTATTTTTTAAAATGTATGAGTGTCCATGGTATCTTTCCAACCTCATCCACGCAGGTACACGCATACACCACAACCACCGGCCAGTTCAAAAAATATGTGCCTGCAACTGCAAGCGGTATTGCTATGCCCCACATCGTCACAGCAAGAGAGTACATATCAAACATCGTATCTCCTCCCGAACCAAAGACACCGTTTATGATGATTTCATTTACCGATCGTCCAATCATGTAGAAGGCAAGTACACCGAATAACTGCTTCAGATACTCTGCAGCCTGCGGTGTGAGCTTTACAAAATGTAAAATCACCGGTGCTGAAACCGCCATAAGCACTGTCATAACAGCTCCACACAAAAATGACAGCTTTGCCATTCTGATGCCATATGCTTTTCCACGCTTTAAATTCCCTGCGCCAAGCTCATTTCCTATCATAATGCCTGCTGCACTTGATATACCTGCACTGAGACAGCAAATGATATCACGCACAACCGCTGCGACGGAGTTGGCCGCTGCTGCGTCTGTTCCCATGTGTCCCATAAATGTAGAGTACGATGTAAAGCCTATTCCCCATACAAGGCTTGCTCCGAGAATCGGTCCGGAGCACCTCATAAAATCTGCTGACAGCTCCTTGTTCCTTGCAAAAAGCTCCCGGATTTTAAGCCTGATATATCCCGGTCTGTACGAAAATGTGATTGAAAGCATAAGCTCCACTACTCTTGATATGAGTGTGGCAAGTGCCGCTCCCCTCACATTCATGCTCTCGATGCCAAATGCACCATAGATAAATATGGCATTGAGCATTATGTTTATAAGCACTGTAATTGAGCTGACTGCCGCCGCAGTACCCGCGTGCTCTGATATCTTCATCATGACTATATAACACTGCGAAAAACCTGTCAATAAATATGAAAAAGAAGCTATTTTCAGATAGCTTACACCATAATCTATAAGCACCTGCTCGTTTGTGAAAATAAGCATCAGATATCGTGGAAAAAATGCACATGCCACGAAAAACAGCACCGATACTATGCCACATATCCTGATTGCAAGAGCGAATATGTCATCGAGCGCCTTTATGTCCTGCTTGCCCCAATACTGTGCTCCGAGTATTGCAAGCCCTGCTGTAGCTGCTGATAGAAACATGTTCTGGATGAACTGTATCTGTGTAGCAAGTGAAACTGCTGACATATAGTTCTGATCCAGTCCTCCGAGCATGAAAGCATCAGCCACCGCCACCAACGCCAGCATCAGATTCTGCACCATTATAGGAACCATGAGTGTCCACAGCTTTTTGTAAAAATGTGTATCAAATTCTATTGTTTTCATAAGTAAATTTTACCTCTATATATAAATCTCTAAAGGTTTACAAGTATCCGTGTCCATGCTTCGCATAGCCTTTCAAATGTCCATGCCGCATTTGCAGGGCTTGTGGACGGCAATGTAACTGCCTCCATTCCTGTCAGAGGAAGCTGATATTTCTTATAAAGCGCCCCTGCTTTATTTCCGTTTGCATATACCTGTTTTATATCGGCTGTTTCAAGAATTTTCCTTATATCTGTCGGTTCGACGTTTTTGATGCTGCTGTCGCTCGAACCCTTGATGTCACAGCTTTGTATCACATCCCATATGGCTATGTGGTTTTTCAGCAGCATATATTTTTTCTCATCTATCGTCTCCGGCACCGGTTCATCCAATAGATACGCAAGCAGCTTCCAGAAACGGTTCTGCTTGTGTCCGTAATAGAAATTGTTTTCCCTGGATTTTACGGATGGAAGCGTTCCGAGGATGAGGATTCGGCTGTTTTCGTCATAGACAGGCTTAAAGGAGTGGGTTATGTGCTCGTATTCCATTAGCCTTTATCACCTCTTATCATCTTTTAAATGCTCTCCTGATTTTGTATAGTAATCATTATACCTTATAGCTGATACTTTTACGAGTCAATTAAATGATTTTTCTCATAAAAAAACTCACAATCGTTTTTTCGATTGTGAGTTTTTATACCACTGTAATCCATAAAACTTCTAAAACCGCTCCCCAATCCAGCCCAAAAGCTGGAAAAATTCTGGAAAAAAGTAGCTGAAACTGTTGAAATTCCTAAAACAGCTCCCAAACCCCAGCGAAACAGCCGGAAAAATCTCCAAAAAAGTAGCTGAAACCGCTGAAATCACTAAAACAGCTCCCAAAACCCAGCAAAACAGCCGGAAAAATCTCCAAAAAAGTAGCTGAAACCGCTGAAATCCACAAAACAGCTCAAAAATATTCGAAAAATCATCATAATAATTTGCAACTATCCACCCATATTTTGATTCATTCCAACGCATTCCATCACTATCGTTATAGTCTGGCTCTCCCATTTTTAATACAAACTTATCAAATTCTTTATCTGTCAAACCATAATGAATTGATCTTGCACATCCTGTCTCTAAATCAAATTCAATTACCATTCCTTTTGAAGCTTTAACTCCTTTTACCTTTGCCTTTTTATAATATAGTGAATATACTTTATCCGTCTTTTCTCCGTTAGATACATACTCATATATCTGCTTATCTTCATTGAATATTTCTGTCCCCTTATTCATATAGTTTATCTTTGGTTTAAAAGAACTATCCAATTTTAACAGTTCAGATCTCTTCACATTAGATACAGTTGAATTACAAGTATATCCTCTGTCAACATCCTGAACCGATATATTTGAATATCCCAATACGCCACCAATCAGCAAACAAACTATAATAACTACTACACTAATTATCAACCTTGGCTTTTTAGTTTTTTCATTTTAGGTTGAATTATTTCGTTTACTTCAAATGTATTTACTTTACTCTGAAGAGGTTCACTAATTATCATTTTCCCACATTTGGTGCAAAATTTTGTATTCTCTGAAACCTCATTTCCACAATATTTACAAAACATAAATATGCCTCCTTTCACTCACTGTTATAAATGTACCCAATCTCCATTTCCGTCTACAAAATCATCTCCCCATCTGCGATAAGCTCCACTTATATCCTTATACATATTTCCCCATCTAATATAGTTTCCATCATAATCGTAAAATCCAGTCCCCCACTTACACCAATTGCCTTTACAGTCAACAAAGTCATCTCCCCATCTGCGATATGAACCAGATGCATCAGCAAAAACTATATTATTTTTATTCGAACATGAGTTTAAAGTATCATATGAGTTAAAATTATTATGCGAATAATTTGGGCTATAAACAGGATGACTGTTTCCATCAGACTGTATCAGTCCAAAAAACCACAATACAATTCCCAAAGCAGACACACATGAACATATCACCAGCATAGCCGTATCATGTTCTCCTATCCAATCTATAATTACAGAATCATAAAAAATATCAATTATGAAACATACCAAATATGTAAACCATCGCAAAATCAAACCACAGAATCCAGATATTACAATTAATATTATTCCTATAATGCCTACTATTATAATTATCCCGATAATTTTTAAAATTTTCAGAAGAAGTTCCATTTATCATCTCTCCCAGCATTAATACTTATCCATAAATGTCAACATTTTTATTTACATCATTAGTCCAATTTTCAAGAACCTCTATAATCAAATTGTTTATGTTCTGAATGTGTCGGTTAATTCTTGGATTCTGCTTTTCTTTTAATAAATTAATTTTCTGCACACAAATCTTATTTTTCTCTATTATACTCTTCGAATCTATGCTTACCTCCATATCCAATGCAGGAAAATACAAAGTATAAATTGCAAATGCTACCTGCTTATTACTTATCTTTTCAGCCGTAACAAAGTACTCTATCCACGAATACCCATTTTTTGCTTCTTCGTCACTATCAGCCATTATAGATATCGTATCCATAGGTTCAGAATAATTATCCATCGTTTTAGATGTTCCTAATCGAACCGAAAAACGCTCTCCATAATTTTCTATAAATGCATCAGCAATTAGCCGCCCTATAGCTTCGACGTCGAAATTGCTTATATTAATACTTACTTCCTTGTTCCATTCTTGAACAACAAATGGATATTCTACTGCCCTATTTTGGAGTGAAAGATTTTCAAAATATTCTTCTATTTTCTTGTTGTCCCAATTAACACTTCTATATTCATATTTCATATTTCCATCTTCAATAAAACCACTTCCCTGTGAAGCACTATCTCCAAGATTAAAATTAGTATAACTTCCTTTTTGCAAAAAGGTTAGGCGATCCTCTTGTTCAGAACTTCTTGTAATATAGTTATTTACCATGTTTTCCAAAATTCTTTTTTCCTGCTCATATGCTTCAAAATAAGCAAATACCTTCTGAAGTATATTATATTGAGAGCCTGGTATATCAAGCGTCTTACATGTATATTCAAGGAACTCGTCCAGCATCTCATCAACTTTTGTAAATACTTTTGTGTAAGAACATCTTATTGTCTCAGCAATAATTTCATCAACCGTATCAATATACGTTTTTTCACTTTTTGTATCATCCAACAGTAAATAGACATCTTTATAAAATTGTTTTATAACCATATATTTCTCTGTCTCTTCATCTGTCGCACCTTCTGTCATTGCAGATATTATAAGCAATTTTTTTATGCCCCATAAATCTTTCTCATCTACATTAACCAACAGTAAACTTTCAAGAGCTTTCTCATTATCACCATTTTTATAATAATTATCAATATCAGTGATTGCTTTAGCCAAATCATCTGAAATATGATCATGGATTTTTCTGCTTCCTTTTGACAGTTCAATGATCTCTTCTATAGGATTATCTTCTGTTAAAACACTATTTATAGCATTCTTAGACTTTATATAATAATCAAAATATTTTAAATATCTTGAGTAGTTTTCCTTAAATTCAGGAATTGTGCATAAATCATGAATAGGCATAAACAAACGCTCGTAGCCCCACTTATGATCCATATACTGATTTAGTACCATTGAGATACAGTCATTTTTTGTTTTTTCAAGCCACTTTGCATATATATCTGAATTTTTCGTATCCTGAGATAACTGAGTCAAAATCGAATAATCTCTGAGTCCAATTGGTTTTTCTTCTATTGACTCTAATAAACCGTTAATCTCCTTAATAATTACCGAATTATGCCTTTGTTCCTGGCGAATTTCGTTATTTTGGTTTTCTAGGTTTTGGTCTATTTCCCACAAAAGCTTTGCCTTAGTCAAGCCTGCCTTATGTCTGCAATAAAGCCTATGATCAAATATATCTTTAGGTATAACAAGACCTTCACTTAATGATGTCGAATCTGAAAACCTAGCTCTCATATAGAATTCATGTTTAGAAAAATCTAGTGGAATATTTATAGTTTCCCCATTATTTAGTTCTGCTACCCATTGACCATCAATATTTATTTCATAAGGTACAAAAGAGCCACCAAATTTTTTTTCTCGTGTTAAAATCAAATATCTTACATTACTCATTTCACATTTCTCCTGTCTTTTTGTAATACAATTTGCGTATTTTTTATTAGTTTTTGTATGCTTTCATTCATATGCCTATAAAACTCATTATCTTCATGATCCACCTCCATTGCCAGATCTAAAGTATTTTTATATTTTTTTACTAATTTTTTTAGTTTGTTAATGCATTTCTCTACGCCAATCTGATCCTTTACTATTGTATTTACCAGTATTTCATACTCATTTATAGATTCGATCATATCAATTTTTGAGCAATCATTTTGTAATTGTTCAAAAACAACCACCGCAATACGCCATTCCTTCATCCAATTTTGCTTATTCTTTTGAAGTCTTATTGCAAATGTTTCCTTTGATATGTGCCTTTGTAAATCTCTAATAGACATTAACTCATATAATTTTTCTGTAGCAGGAGCATCTTTCAGATTAAATTCTGCTATCGTCATCTTAAATGGCCGCATTAATCCCTCATATGAAATTAATGCATCACCCGGCATATATGTTGCAATTGACTCAATCTGCATTCCATTGGCTGACATCATTTCTCCAATTACTGCCCTGTCATCCCCTGCTGTCAATCTATGTACTATTTTTAATCCAGTATTTTTTAATACCTCGGCTGCCATCACCGTTGGAAGTTGATCCGCAATTATGATTCCCTCTCTTAAAGCCCGAACCTCTGCAAGCATTTTAACTATATAATTTGTAGCTGCCACTTTAGGATTGGCATCTCCTGTAACCATTTCTCCCGTTGCATTTGCTATCAAATTATGTGCTTCCTCTATAAATATTACATGGCGGACACTTCTGTTATCATTGCCTTTAGGATCCGCTTTCAATACTTCTCTAATCAGCGTACATATCATAAGAGTCATAAAGTTTGATGGACCAGTTCCCATTGATTCCATTTCTATTATTATTGGATGCTGAATAAGCTCCTCTGGCTTCAAACTAGATATCTTAACGTCAAAAACATTACCAAGATCTCTCCTGAGCAATCCTCCAATTCTCATCTCCAATGCCGATTTCATATTGCCTCTGACTTCCCCATCATAATCTGTATTCTTTAATTCAAATTCGAGTCTGTCATATAGTTCAGAAATAGTCGGATACTCCTTATTACCTTCATTAATATCATCAGCATCCCAGCCATGATCATTGTATACACCTTCGATTGCTCTATCCAATAATGCTGGTAATGGTGGTGTTAAAGGAAAAGCACCTTCAAATACATTCATTAAATTCTGTATATGCTCTGATAATGATAAACCCATTGCAAATTCAAAAGGATTTATAGCCATAGGGAATCTTGAACCAGACGAAGGGGAAAAAATTATTAAATCATCAATATCCGTTTGAGACAATGCTCTGTACTCTTTTTTAGCCGGTTCTAAAACTAAAAATGGTACATTACAATTTTTCCACAAGCTATAGCATATATGTAACATTGTATTTGTTTTTCCTGCACCTGGCACACCACATACAAAAGCATGTTTCTTTAATATATTTAATGGTATACTTATTTCTTGTGTATTTTTTCCAAGGTACAAATTACCTTCTATCTGTAGCGGATCTGTCTCCTTTCTCATCTCTATATTTTCTGCATCATATAGCATAGGTGGTCTAAAAAAACTTTTTACTTCATCCAAAGTATAATATGTTGGCCAATATTTTAATGTTCTCGGCATAATATCACAAAATTCTTCATAATCATCGAGAACATTAAATGGTCCATTTTTTAATACAATATTTTCCCAATTTCCTTTTTCTATACATTCTCCACATACAGAACTAAAAATCATATTTCCCAAAATGTCATCATTTGAGTATACTATTACATTTCCTTTAAAACATGGTGCATTAGAAACTGATTTCAGGAATTGTTCATATGTTCTAAGTATTTCATTAGAAAAAGCATTTTTATTATTAACCCACTTTGTATTATCACTTAACTTAATCGCATTCTGTTCTCCATTGAGTGACCTATTTTTTAAATATTCAATGGGTTTTTCTAACGAAGAAAATATGTCCTCATATGCATCACTTCCTGTTAATACAACTCTATATACAATTTCTGTATTAAATGTCTGCATAGTATTATATAGATCAATCAATCTGGAATTTTTATTTGCTTCCCACGTTTCAACATAAAATAAATCTATTTTATCATCATTTCCTACTTCGTATTTTCTCTTTCTTTCACACTTTTTTAACACAAATTTTTCTTTGAAAGTACTACATTCAAATGGATTTTCTTCTAAATATACAATTCCATACAAGTCAGTTAATTGTGACGATTTCATCAGATTACTTATGTAGCCTGATAATCTTTCATCTTCATATTTAAATACAACATAGCATCCTAGTTTATTCCCTTTTTTACTTTCTGGTACAAATCGAACAATATAATTAATTTCAATATCATAAATTGCTGAAACTTTCTGCCATTGTCTTAAAAAATCATCTGCATATTCTTTTAACCCTTCTATTCCCCCCACCGACATATTTTGATATTTGGACAATGATATGTCTGGAATACTTGTCAATTTATAGATCATTATCATAATGTAATCCCTCTTTTATCTGTTTCCCATTAATCTATTTCTGCTTACATTCAAATCATCTTGATACTGCTGTGTCTCTTGTCTGAGATCTACTATCTGATCAGCTTGATCTAATACTTCATTTCCTTTAGTTTCCGCAAAACTGCCTATAATTGGTATTCCACTTAAATCTCTTAATTTATTACCCTTTTCCTTCAAATCCTCACTAATGGAATCTGCCATATCCATTACTTCATCTGCTGATTCTTTGATTTCATCTGCCTCTGCGCTAAGCTGTTCACTTTCTTCCTTTAAATCATTTCTTACATTTTCTATAGCTGCATCAACCTGCCGTTGTATGTCCTCTGGTAAATCAGTAGGTATTCTGGAAATTCCTTCCTCTATTTCATCATTTTTTTCAATAAATTGATCTGTCTTTTCCTTATTATCCATAGCTCTAATTGCTACATCATTCTTCTTTTCAATAATCCATTTTCTGTCACTTTCAAATCCTCTCATATATGCTCCTCCTAGTTCATTAAGTACTCTACTGTCATTTTAAAACATTTTGTTTTAAAACGCAATATAACATTTTGTTTTATATATACTAACAAAAATGAGGTACACATATGACTTTAAGAACAACTCAGTATCGACATATTAGAGATTTAAGAGAAGATGCCGACCTAACACAAGGATATATAGCGAAAATGCTTGGATGTAGTCAGGTTGCATACTCTTATTACGAAATTGGGAAACGCGATATTCCCACTGATATTTTAATAAAACTGGCAAATTTTTATAATGTCTCGATAGATTATCTACTAGATCAGACTAATAATAAAAAACGTTCTATGTAAAAATACCGATATAATAAATACAATGATTTACTATATCGGTATTTCTTTCATGCTCTCGATGCGCTTTTATATTGTCAGTCATTTTCCTTATACTATGACATTCAATTCCTCAACCTTACAGCTATGCTCTTTGCTATCTTTCCAATAACCAATTCCAACCGCAAGTATCCTTCCTGTGTATATCTTTTGCCCTGCAAGTTTAGGCATAAATTTAAGTGCATACTTTTTATCTATGATTTGTGCAATTGCTTCATCCGGAGTGTGATCTACTTTTAATTCAAGGATTATACAATCTGCAGTTGTATCATATGGATAAAAAATAAAATCTACATATCCTGTTCCGGCCTTATCCTCACGCTCCACACGATAACTGTCCCTTGCTGCAAGATATACCAGATTAACTATTGCAGATAACTCTGTCTCATGATTATACGATAGCAGAGGCACCTCCGTATTATGTGCAAATTCCAGTATTCTTTCCATGGTCAGCGTGTCCCCTGCCAAGGTTGCTTTAAGCATTTTCTCGGACTCTTTTGCTAAACGGTATACATATCCCAATGACTCATTTTTTACAAGAAGCTCATCAAATTTCTCCATCAGCTCTCTGTTTGGAATGCACACTTTTCCATTAAGATAGCTTAAAAATCCATACACTACCATCGCAGAATATATCTCGTCTCTTGTTGAAAGATTCATTGATGTTGCCGCATACTCTTGTATTTTTGCAGTCACGGACTCGCCGGATATCATAAGTGCCAGATCATCCCTGACATCAGAAATATTATTTCTGATATAATAATATATCTCATCATATGGTCCCGAACTTGTCCAGTAATTTGCAAGATTGTTAAACTGCAATGCAAATACCACTGAACGTGGATTGTAAACACGTTCCCCCGACTTTGTATAGTAACCATTATACCAGTCACGGAGTCCTTTCCTCGTCACGCTCTTTTCCTTATGCTGCCTGTCACACTCTACAATATAGCGTCTGTACAGATCATCCACTTCATCATCGGTAAATCCAAAATACTCTCCAAACATCGGTGAATTTACCATTGTAAACTCTGCAAACATATTAAGCTCAGAACCACTGGAATATTTTGCAATAGGTAAAATGCCTGTCATATATGAAAGAACCACATATGGGCGATCCTTCAAAAGATTACTTAAAAATGCCACATATTTTTCTTTATCAATCTCATTTATAAAATCTCTGTGGAATATAAAATCCCATTCATCCAATACAAATATAAATTTCTCACCACACTGCACAAATACACTCTCAAGAATGTCTCCGACTGCATCTGCCTCATTTATTTTAACCTGTGGAAATGCTTCCTTTACATCTTCAATCAAAAGTGCTTCTATGCGCTCGATATATTGTGTATATGAATCACAGTTTCTTGGCATTTTACTGAAATCTATGCGAATGACATTATATTGATTTTTATATCTTCTATAGTCATCCACCTGTGATATTGCGAGACTATCAAAAACATCACTCGAATCCGATGCTTTCTGAAAAAAGGAGCTAATCATATTTGCCATAATTGTTTTGCCAAATCTACGCGGTCTGGTAATACAAATATGACGATTTCCTGCACTTACATACGGAAACAATTCCCTAAGCATAAGTGTTTTATCCACAAAATACGGACTTAAGCTCTCACTTTTATACAATGTATATGGTGTTATGCTGTTCAGATATGTTCCCATAGTGTCTGCTCCTTTTCGATACCTGTCTTTTCTATAGCTTTATTATACCTTATAGCTGATACTTTTACGAGTCAATTAAATGATTTTTCTCATAAAAAAACTCACAATCGAAAAAACGATTGTGAGTTTGCACATCTGCTAAACACATTATATATGAGTAATCCGATTTCATCAGCTCAGCTCTATCTCATACGCTCCGGCTTCAAAATCCACCGTTAGAAGCGCATATGCTTCACCGTTATCATAGCGGATTGAGAGCTTTGGTCCTTCTCCTGCTACTGTTATGACAGCCCCCTTCTCAAATGCCTTATGGGTATTTCTCATGCGAAGCAGCTCAAGCTGCTTTGCAACAACATCCTTTTTTAGCGCCTCCCCAATATCGGAGGCACTGAGGTTTGTCCTGTTGATTTCCTTGTGTCCTGATTCTCCTGCGCGTCTTACCGCCTTATGGTCATTTTTGCCTGCAAAGAGATCCAGATACCATACCTGCGGCTTGCCCGGCATGAACATCTGAATAGCACGGGCCAGAAGCATTTTGCTGTCAGACTCACCAAGCGCACTGTAATATGTGGCATTGACCTGATAATATATATTCTTCTGTCCATGAAGATTTTTGACCATGCCGCCACGAGATACAATCAAATCTATAAGCGAGCGAATATCGTCCTCAGGAAGCAGACCCTTTAAATCCAGAAGAGGTATTCCGTCATGGCAGCCAAGCATATTGACAGTGGAGATTTTATCATCCACAACCTCACGCGCCCATTTTGCAAGGTAATCTGCTCTCCTGTTCTCAATCGCGTCAATTACCAGTCCCGGTAAAAAGAAATCATATGTGGCATAGCCCTTATCTGCAAGGGTTTTGTATATTTTCTCCTCATATGCCGCGTGTATTTCAGGCAGCAGAGTCAGCCCAAGCGGAGCTGCAAGCTCATGGATCTGCTGTAGAAATTCCCAGGTCTCAGGATCATTCAGGAAATTCTTTTTCCCCGGTGCCTTAGGCGCATAGGCAAATGCATCGAGCCGCACAATAGCCGCACCGTAGGATGCTATTTTTTCAAGTGTTTCACGATAAAAATCCCATACCTTTTCGGACTTTATATTTAAATCCATCTGCCCCAGATATTCTCTGCCATGCACCTCCTGGTAAAATGTGTTCCAGTATGGCACCCTTCGTCCATCCGGAAACTCAACCATGAGAATCGGAAGCCCCGGCTTTCTGAAAAACATCTGCTTTAAGCATGACTCATCAGGCTGTATGTAGCCCTCGTCCGTCATGACTCCATGACCTTCCCAGAATTTGTTCCAGTCTATGAAAAAGTCGCGGTACTCCGACTCATCGCCCTTTTCCACAAGATCCTTGAACTGTGGTGACTGTGCCGAAGCATGATTTAAAATAAAGTCAAGCTTTAAGTCAATCCCCAGCTCCTTCAATTGCGATAAATCCTCTATTGTCGCAAGCTCCTCATTCAGATTGTAGTCCACGACCGAAAATCCGCGGTCCAAATCCGAATGATACAGGCTTGGCAGAATATAAAATGATGAGAATGTGTCCTGCATTTCCTTCTTTTTGAGCAGCGCTGCGATATCGGAAAGCTTACCGCCCAGACTGTCAGGATATGCGTTAAGCATAGGTTTATTGTTCATAGACTTTGCCATCCTTTCCAACTACTATACGCGCATTTTTACTCTGTAAATCAAGCTTTTCCTGCTCCAACTCTACCACGCGGCATATGAAAGGGCTTGCGGCGTTTTCGTCACGTCCTCTCTTAATGCGGCGCGCCTTAGTCTCCTCAGGCGAACTCTCCAAAAATACAGGTATATCAACACCCTTAAGGTATTCGCTTCCTCCGTGGGTCCACTCCAGGATGAGCACCTTAATTCCTGTAAAATCAGTTTCATCATATGAGATATCACCGTCCTGGCGGCCCATATGCTTTATCTCAATTATATCTTTTCCTTCCTTAAACTCTGAAAGCTCCTTGTTAATCCTGTCAAAGTCAATCTCCTTAGGTGTTCCAAGATATCCACGTAAGCCATCCTCGCCGGACTCGTTATACACATTAAGGCGTTCTTCGTCGTTTCTCATCGGGATACGGTGTGGATAATTGTCCCCGGTCAGCACATAGCAGGCTGTATTATCCTTCAAAAAATACTGCTGCAGGGCTGCTGCAATCGTTGTCTTTCCTGAGCCTGAGCCGCCGTAGATGCTTATTACAATACGTTTATCAGAAGAACTATCTGCAGTGTCAGCCTCACTTAATTTTAGATTGCCGCACACCTTCTTTATCTCATCATACAGCTTCTTTGCCTCATCAAGCCTGATAAATGAAAACTGATATGCCTCATACTCCTTTACGGCAAACGGAAGCGGTATTCCGGCATTCATCAGTGCTGCACCTGTGTACTGCCTGCCGGTATTTTCCTCAATATATACTGCATCAGGCTCCAGACCCTTAAGCTTCACATAGCAAGCAGCCGCGTTTGCCTCCGCATACAGACGAACCACGCTCACAAGCGCCCTGTCCTTTGCCCTTGAGACAGACATCCACGCAGCCACCTCATCCTCAAATGGGCTTGTAAGGCGCCAGTAGGTGCCCTCATTTATAAGCATCTCATACTTCTTAAAGGTCTTGATCTGCTCTCTGATTTCTTCCTTTTCCTCATCCGACAGAAGGGCCGGATTCAGCTCATAGCCAAAGGTTCCTGCCATGGCTGTGATGCCTCTTGTTTTAAGGCTTGTCACTCTGCCGGTCTGATGATTTGGCACTGCCGATACATGCGCTCCCATGGACGATACCGGATAGAAGAATGATGTGCCATACTGTATTCTTGTACGGTTTATGGCATCTGTATTGTCACTGCACCATATCTGTGGACTGTAGTAGAGCATGCCTGCATCAAATCGTCCACCGCCACCGCTGCAGCCCTCAAGAAGTATATCCGGATATCTTGTCACCAGACGCTCCATAAAATCATACACTCCAAGCACGTAGTCGTATGCAAGATTTCCTGCATATACGTCAGCCATGCTTCTGTTCATATCCCACTTCACGTAGTCGATTTTTCCCTGGTCAAACACTGCGCAGATCTGATCGAAAATATTGTCCCTGACTTCTTTTCTCGAAAAGTCTAAAAGAAGCTGGTTTCTTGAGCGTACAGGAAGCTTTCCCGGAATCTGGATAGCCCAGTCAGGATGCTCTCTGTACAGATTACTGTCCTCATTTACCATCTCAGGCTCAATCCATATTCCAAACTTCACTCCCTGCGCATGCACTCTGTCGATGAGCTCAGAAAGTGTTCCGCCAAGCTTTTTCTCATTCACAAACCAGTCACCGAGTGATGAATTATCATCATCTCTCTTTCCAAACCAGCCGTCATCCATGACCACCATATCTATGCCCAGTGATGCGGCCTCCTTTGCGAGGTCTACTATCGTATCACCGGTAAAATCAAAGTAAGCAGCCTCCCAGCTATTGATGAGCACCGGTCTTACCTCATGTACAAATCTGCTCCTGCACACATGCTCACTGATGCAGGTGTGGTACTGATGTGAAAGCTGTGAGAAACCGTCTGCCGAGTATGACATAATCACCTCAGGCACTGTAAAGGTCTCTCCTGCCGCAAGCGGATATGAAAACAGTTCATCGGAAAGCCCCATTAAAAGGCGCGTCTGGTTAATCTGGTCCTTCTCTGCCTCACATGAGAAGTTGCCACTGTATACAAAAAGCATACCATAGCAGTCTCCTGCATTTTCTGTAGTATCTCGCTGTGCGAGAATAACCGCCGGATTGTACTGGTGGCTCGAGGTTCCTCTGCGGCTTCCGAATGAAAGTGTGCCGTGTCCTAAGTGTGTGCGCTCAAGATTGCGCTCCATGGCATGCTTACCGTAGAATCTGATCACATCATAATCTCCGTAAACCATATCCAGACAGGCAGCATGAGCCTTTTCAATTGTAATATTCCCACTGCCTGTATTTTTAATGAGCACACTTCTTGTGATGACATCACAAGCCTCAAGCACGCCATAAAGCAGATGCACCTCAACGCCTGCGATATCATCGCCAAGAACTATTTCAAGAGTCTGCGCTTCGTCATCAGATGCCCACACTGCCGGAAGTCCCTTCAGAGCGTATTTTCCGTCTCTGATTTCATGACTCTTATAAAGAAGCTCAACACTCTCAGTGCCCTGTTCGTTTTTGATATCAAGCGCAATATTTCTGAAATCGCCTGTGCCAAGAGTCGGATACTCCTGTGGCAGCGTATCAAGCGAATATGTACGGTTCATGCCTGCTGCGTAAGGATTGCCTGAAAAGCCTCTGTCAGCATATGTCAGCACATAGTCCATATCACATGTGCTTTTTGCTCCGTAGTACAGATGCAGCAGATAGCCTAGTCTGTCCACCTGCATCTGATATGTGGTGTGAGCGGTCTGTAAAGTAAAAATTTTCTTGTTTGGATTAAATATAATTGCCATAAAATCACTCCATATCATTGTTAAAATAGTGTTTAAAAATTATCCCTTGATTGCACCGTTTGCAACACCGTTTAATATCTGCTTCTGGCAGATTATATAGAATATAAGTATCGGTATCAAAGCCAGAATATATGATGCAAATGCCAGATTGTAGTTGGTTCCAAACTGTGTCTGGAAATTCAGCTGTGCCAGCGGCAGTGTATTCTGTCCTGTTCCTGACATGATGACAAGCGGTGTCATGACATCATTCCAGGTACCGAGTGCTGTCAGGATGGCTACTGTCGCATGCATAGGCTTCATCATAGGAAATACAACTCTCCAGTATGTTGTCCATGTGCTTGCGCCATCGATATCTGCGGCCTCCTCAAGTGCCATAGGGATATTTTTCAAGTATCCACTATATAATAATACATTCATTGGCATATAAAATACAAGATATAAAATGATAACTCCTGCCCTGTTTCCAAGTCCCATCTGCGCAGTCTGCTTTACAAGAGGCATCATGAGAATTGAGAATGGCACAAACATACCGCTTACAATGTAAAGATATATGAAACGGAAGCTCTTTTTCCTTGCCATGCCTCGTCCGATAACATATCCTGCAATCGAATGGATAAGGATTGCGAGAACAATGGTCACAATAGTGATAAGTAAGCTGTTTCCGAGAGAATGCCAGAAATCAGTCACCTTCATAGCCTCTGTGAAGTTTGAAAAGCTCCACTTTGAAGGGAATGAAAGAGCTCCTGCGACATCATTTGTCATCTCACTCGGTTTCTTGAAGGCAATGATAACAGCCATATACAGCGGGAAAAATACGGTTAAGGTTCCCAATATTAAAACGATGGTTAGTACCCAGTTTGTTTTTTGTTTTTTCATTATAACTGCTCCTCCTTCTTATTCATAATACCCATCTGGAATAGTGAAATAGCCACAATTACAACAAAGAAAATTACTGCGTTTGCACTTTGGAAGCCAAACTGTCCTCCATCCATACCATTTCTGTAAATCAGGTATGAGATTGACTCAGTGCTCTGCGCCGGGCCGCCCTTTGTCAATGACATAATCTGGTCAAATACCATGAGGAAGTTCTTTGTGCTGAGCACCAGATTGATTGTAACAAACGGCATAACGAGTGGAAACGTAACCTTCCAGAACTGTTTCCATTTGCCTGCTCCGTCGAGCATGCTGGCTTCGTAAACATCCTCAGGCACTGTCTGCAGTCCGGATATATAAATGATTGTATTCATGGCAACCGCCTGCCATACCCCGACAATCAGCACGCCAATCCATGCATATTTTTCACTCGCCAGAATACTGTTTTGTAAGAAACCGATGTTGAAGGTATTTCCTACTACCGGCAGAATATATGTAAAAATAAAGCTGAAAATGTAACCAATAACCAGTCCGCCAAGGATATTCGGTACGAAATAAACACCTCTTAATGCACTCTTGCCGCGGATATTGCTGTTTAACGCAACTGCCATTACAAGGCTTAATACATTTACAAGTACGGTTCCTGCAATCGCATATTTAAAAGTAAACAGATAGCTCTTTCCGACTCTGGCGTCGGTAAACAGGTCTGTATAGTTTCTAAGTCCGACATAATCATATGAGCCATAGCCCTTGTAGTTTGTAAAGCTGTAAATCACACCCTTTATCATCGGCAGTGTGTTGAATGCGAAAAATAAAACCACAACAGGTATCACAACTGCCCAGAATGTCTTGTCTCTATTTGACATTTTCTTTTTCATTTTGCATCCTCCTGTTCCTTCTGGTAATCCTGTACTTCACGAATCAGATCTCTGTTGTAACGCTTCCAGTCTGAATCAAATTTCTTTAAGAACTTCTCCTTTGCATTGTCGCCTGTGTCAAGCAGATATGTCTGAATCATGGCATCCACGCTCATCTCACTTGGATAATGGTGATCCTGATAATCCGACATACGGTTGTCCTTTATATACTCCTGCATATCCTCCAGTGTATCCGGTATTGCGAAATCTCCATCCTTGCAGGCAATTCCGCCCTGGTCATCCAGATATGTCTGAATTGTCTCATCGCTGTACAGATATTCAAGCACCTCGTATGCTGCTTCCTTATTTTTGCAGGCCTTCATAACTGAAAACTGTAAATCTATTCCTGAATTTAACACATTGTCAGCCTCATTATCATTTGCCGGGAAAGTAAATGAACCGATATTCATATCAGGATTAACCGACTTAATCTGAGGAATAGCATAGCTTCCTATCGTGTACATGGCAGATTCACCTCTGGCAAAGGCTGTACATGCGTCATTGTAGCTGTAAGCATATGGATTGTCCTCTGCATAATCAAGCAATGTGCGTATCTTGTCGGCAACCGGAGAATATGCCTCCTCAAATGTCGTATTTCCCATATTTACCTGATTACAGGTGTCTGAATCACAAAGACCTACTGCAAGGGCATTCCACGGTGCCAGACATGTCCATGTATCCTTAAAGCCCAGATACAAAGGAAGTGTTCCGCTTTCCTTTATCTCATCGCACAGTGCTGTAAACTCACTCCAGGTTGTAGGCACCTTCCAGCCATTCTCCGCAAACATATCCTTGTTGTAAAGTACTCCTGCTGCATTTGCGGCGTAAGGAAGTGCATAGGTGCCATCCTTTGGAATGAACTCAAGCTCCTTGTCCATATCCAGATATGCCTCTTTTACAGTGTCCACTACATCCAGATCTGAGATATCCTCAAACAAATCTGCATCCAGGAAATTTGAATAATTGATATCTCCACCTATTGCAATGATGTCCGGATAATCCTCACGGATGAAGCGTGTCTTTAAAATAGTCATAGCCTCATTCGGAGATGAGATAGTCAGATGAATATCATCATGAGTCTCATTAAATTGCTTCTCAATCTTCTCGAAAGCCTTAACAGCCTCCGGCTTATAAGAAACCACCTCAATCTCAGTTTTTCCGTCCGCCCGCTTTTCATTTCCACATCCGGTCAGTCCTGTCGTGCACATTCCGAGTGCCAGCACAACCGCCATAGCCTGACAAATCTTTCTTTTTGCCATATTTTTCCACTCCTTTTCTGTTTTATTTGCTCTTTTTTCTGATAAACCGATCATAACATACCATTATGCATACAATAAATACCTTTATTTTTGCTCTTTTATACCAATATGCTATAAAATATGCTATAATTGCATATAATGTCGCATAAGGGTATATTTATAGTATTAATCAATAAGGAGTGACTCACATGGACAAGCTTTCCTTCAATATTTTTCCAAATGTAAATTTCATAGATTTGTGTATGTACCAGTTCGGTCACGAGCAGTGCGAACCGGGACATTCTTTTGGTCCTGCCACAAGAAACCACTATCTATTCCACTATGTACTGTCCGGCACCGGCACTCTTATGGCCGATAATGCAAAGGGCATTACACAAACCTACAACATAAAAAGCGGGCAGGGCTTTCTGATTTTTCCCGGCCAGATAAATACCTATATCGCAGATGACAAGCTTCCCTGGGAATACATATGGATTGAGTTTGACGGTCTGCGCGTCAAGGAGGCTCTCACCACAACAGAGCTTACCAAAAATAATCCTGTATATCACACACACTCAAAGGATATCCGCGAAAAGCTTGTTGAGGAAATGCTCTACATCACAAGGCACCCCTCAGAATCACCGTATCACCTGATTGGGCATATGTACCTTTTTCTGGATTATCTGATGCAGTCAGCCAAATCATCAAAACTCGTTCCAGGTGGGAAAATGAGTGATTTTTATATAAAAGAAGCGATGAATTATATCGAGCAGAATTTTCAGAATGATATATCAATCGAAGATATTGCCGGAGTCTGCGGCATAAACCGAAGCTATCTGGGCAAAATTTTCAAAAATTCCGTTGGACATTCACCTCAGGAATTTCTCATGAATTATCGTATGATAAAGGCCACAGAGCTTTTGAAGCTGACCTCCTTATCCATCGCAGATGTTGGTTCTGCCGTTGGATACGAAAATCAGCTTCATTTCTCACGCGCCTTTAAAAATATCTACGGAGTAGCTCCGAGGGAGTGGAGGAACGAGCATAAATAAGCTCACTGTTCATCCTTCACAAATTCATTTACATTGTCAGGGGTCACCTTCTCATACGGCAGATAAACATACTTCTTATCCTCAAACTTTATGTTTTTCATGCTGCCCCCGGTGGCTGCCAGATAGGCAAGCTGAGCCATAGCCCTTGCCTGTCCCTCCTTGTCATTGTAGACTGTTGCCGCAAGCTTCGACTGCTGCACTGCTTCAAGCCCATCGTCTGTGCCGTCCACTCCAAAAAATGCAGGTACATTCGACTCCGTCACACCAAGCTTTTCGTATGCGTCTATCGCGCCAAGTGCCATTGCATCGTTGTTTGCAATAACCAGCTCTATGCTGTTTTTATACTGACCTATAAGCTGTGTCATACGATTCTGCGCCTGAGCACGATTCCAGTTTGCTATCTGACAGCTCAGCTTTTCTATCTGAAGACCGTTATTCTTCATGCTCTCTGTCACACTCTCTGTCCTGACGATGGCATCCTGATGTCCCATCTCTCCCTCCAGGATGACGTACTGTATCCTGCCATCACCGTTTTTATCCACACCCGGATTATTCTTTATATAATCGGCAATGAGTTCTCCCTGCATCTGACCTGACTGCTTTGCCTTGGCCCCGACATAGTACAGCTTATCCCAGCGATTTAAATCCTCATCAACCGGCTCCCTGTTAAAGAAAATAATCGGGATGTCCTTCTCCATTGCAGCATTTATAATATGCGACAAATCTGTTCTGTCTGCCAGATTAATACACAGCACATTGCAGCCGTCCTCTATCATCTCCTGCACCTGGTCATCCTGTGCACGCTGTGAGCCTGCAGCATCCATGATTGTCATGCTGATATCGTATTTGTCTGTATCAAGACTTGCGCACTCCTTTTTGAAAGTTTCTATCAGCTCCCCGATAAATGTATCCTTCTGGTCATAGCAGGTCACGCCTATATATATCTGTTTTTTCTCGTCAACTCTTGTGTTGCTGCACGAGACAAATGACAATATCAGCACAAAACACAGTATCATCATGGTATTTCTTATTCTGCTTCTCATTTATTGTTCCCCCACTACTGGCTGATTGCATACAAAAGCTTCTTGTTTTCTTCATCAAACAGATTTTTTCTGGTAAGAAGCTGGTAAGATACCGGCTTTTCCTCTACTGAATACTTTCTACTGCCACGCAGCATATCGACCAGCCCTACAACACTTTTGTATCCGGCAGCAAATTCATCAGGTGTGATAAGAGCCTCTGTCCAACCCGAATCGAGATAATATATGGCTTCTGTTGAGTTTCCTATCCCATATACCAGTGCACCCTGCAGATTATTATCAGAGGCTTCCTTTGCCGCCTCAACAACACTTGCATCATCTATTGCAAGAACTATGTCAACCTTTCTCTGTGACTGCAGATTTATTTTCTCCCCGGTATCCGAAACACCTGATACAATCCACATCACAACACAGCCGCTCTCCGCGAGAGTATCCTTTATGCCATCAATTCGTTTTTTACAGGCATCGGATTCAGTGTTTTCACAATAGATTCCTATTTTTTTACCTGAAAGTGTTCCGTTGTTGTCAGCAATAAGCTTTTGTGCCAGTTCCGCACCCATGCTGTACTGGTCAAACTCCACTGTATTTAACGACTTAAAGCTCGCGCTTCCCGCCTGGTCTCCGACTACCATTATCGGTGTCTTT
>ULXS01058529.1_pt1 | contig 43557 bp, 38 predicted proteins | sample 1961421 | NCBI WGS metagenome assembly ULXS01 (sample SAMEA4835842, study PRJEB28245) | human gut metagenome | biome: gut microbiome; material: fecal sample | place: Denmark | collected 2008
TACAATATACATAAAGTATATCAATGATTGAAGGAAAAATCGAAAATTCGGGAATAGGAGTATTCCCTCATTCTTTCGGATTTTTCCGATTCACTTCCCAAATCTCTTTTTTAGTAGGGATACTTCTATTAAGAAAGGTGAGGAAAGATAAAAGGGAAAGTATGCTCCTATTAAAAGAGGGAAAGAAAAAGAGTGCATATGTATATGAGAAAAGAATAAAAAGATTTAGGGATGGAGGGTGGGGAGGAAACCCTTCGGGCGCGCGTGATTGTGTTGTCACATTTTCGCGCTGTTTCTTGCTTTTGTCGGTTTTTGTTTGTACTTTTGTGGCGTAATCTACGTTTTGATGTAGTTTATGTTCTAACAAAGATCGTAAGATAAAATTTCATATAAGATTTTTTTAATGAGGGAATGTTGGGAAACATTCCCCCTTTTTTTTTGCGTAAAAGTTTGTTTGTTGTTTTTTTTGTTATTATTTTTGCGGTGTGAGATAACATATAATAATAATTCAATATTTATAAAAATCTTATATGAACAGTCGTTATACAACAAATTACTTATTAAGGTCTGATTTAGAACAAGCAGCTTTCCGTAAAAGAAAATCCTCTATTAAATTGGATGTTTTGAAGAAAGAAGTAAAACTTGTACAACAAGGTTTTATGGAAGAAGAAATATCCGAAGTAAAAGAAAAAATGTGGAAACAAGGAAAACATGGTAGTCTTGAAAAACTTTCTTTCTCTTCTAAAGAAGAGATTGTAGACTTTTTGAGAGAAACTTTTGGAAATGTTTCTCGTAAAGTTGCTTTAAAGATATTGGAAGACAATACGCCTCAAATCAAAATAGTTTCAAGGAAAACTATTAAAAAAGATTCTTATTTTCCTTGGAAACCCAGTAAAACAATAAAAACTTACCATTTTGAAATAGAAAATAGGATTATCTATGAAGATATGTTTAATATGCCGGTATGTCTTTTACGTCCTATCAAAGCATTCAAATACACTCAAAATTTTAAGAATAGTGAGTTAAGACTTGGTTTGAAAGAAAGAACTCTTTTGATATATTTGGAAAACAATAGACGGATTTTTTATCATAATTGGGAAGTAGCAAAAAAAGAAAACCCTTCTATTAAGTGGAAACCATCTTTGTATTTAAGTCAAAAATCAATGGCAGAAGATTTGGGGTGGTCGGTTGAGCAAGTCAAGTACAGTATGAAAAAATTGAAGCTCTATTTTGGTAAAGATTTTTACAGAGAGCGTACAGAAAAAGAAGAACAGTCTCGTAAAATAAAAGGTTGCTGGAATTTTCAAATTAACCTTCCTCCTATGCGTAAATGGAATGCTATTATTATGAAGAAAATTGTTATGTACACGAAAAGTGTAGGGGATTCTGTTTTAAAAAAGCGTTTTCCTCTTGAAACTTATCGTTATCTCGTTTCAGCACAGCGTAGAACAAAACAGTATGATTGCTATGCAGAAAATTTTATGAATGATAGTAACAAAGAATATGAGCGATTATGTGGTCTTGCGAGTAGAATAAGGTCTTGTCTACAGGAAAAGAAGAAATCTACTGCCGATTTTTTTAAATCTCTTATATTTGACAAACGCCCGCTTACTTACAGAAAGCGAGTGCCACAACCTATTGTCAGAAATTATTATCGAAAACTATATAAAGCTGCGTAAAATCATGTCAAACAAATTACCTAACATCAAAAACAAATTTTCCATGACGGAAGAAGAAAAGAAAAGCGTATTGGTTTTCTATAATGTTTCAGAAGAACAGAAGAAAGCGATCGTAGAGAGTTATAACGGCAATCCGGAAGGATATAAGGCTTCTATCCAGAAGATGTCGGAAAAGGAACGTGAAGTGTCCCTACTGATAGCTTCTGCATGTGGGATAGATATTAAGGATATTTAACGTATAAAATTACAATAATTGCATACAAAAGTTGTATGTTTGCAGTCGAGATGAGATAGCTTAAAAAGTTGAAGTCGGGAAGTGATTCGCGATAGCTTCCCTTCTTCTTCTTGAAGGCTATGTGAGGTTGATGGGAAATGACTTTAGGGTGTTTCCCAAAAATTAAGGAAGTGTTAGATCGAATGTCTCTAATGATAAACGAACCGAGTCAGGAAATGCCGGCTCCCCTATAAGAATCGTTCCTAACGAATAAGTCCCGAAGTAGGGCAAATGGCGGCTTGTAGGATGTCGTGAGATAATAGTTTCTCGTGAGAAAGGCTTCTTTTGAAGTAACATTGTCCTGCGGGCAGAGTGGCGAGACAAATTCACTTCCTACTTTAAAGGCTCCGTCGTTACCTTTGATCCCTGTGCGGAGGGAGAACGGCACTTGTAAGCGATATGAGTACAGTTGCCGCACCAACATAGAAAGTATCGCTTACAAGTTTTTCTTTACAAAATGTTCTTTTATAGGAAAAAAGTTATACTTTTGTATGTGTTGAATTATAAATGATTACGTCCATGAGTGTACAAGAATTTCCTATAAACGAATTTTTAAGCCTTGCAGAAAAGAATGGCTGGGAGGTTTATACGTTGGAACAGGTGAAAAACTTTGCTTCTGACGTTGTAAAAAGCATTGATCCAATTGAACAGGAACATGGAGCTATTGATTTTGTGTCCCTGAATCGTGTTGTTGTGGTTGACGAAAACTTCAACAAATCTGTTGTATATTATAGAGAATCACAGATTGAGTGGAAGGATGCCGACCAAGAAACAATCGAAAAAGCCGGAGCAACCGGACTTCCTGTAAAAAACAAATTGGGTTTCTATAAAGATACCCCTGAAAACCGCCGAAAGGGAATTGTGGGTATGCCTTACAAGAAAGATACCGAGTATAAAAAGAAGAAATCAGAATCCGATAAAACTGACAAGAAAGAGTAAGCCTTATTGAGCAATGGAAAGAAAACAGAGAGTACATTATTTAAAGGCTTATTTGGGTAGCTTCTGTTATCCATTGCTTGTCGCTATCCCCCTTTCTCCTATTGTGGATTTAATAGAAAAATACATATTCAAAGATTGGGAGTTCTTGAAATTCCTTGTAGTGTTAATTGTAGTAGATACACTTGTTAGTTGGGTGTTCCATTTACGACAGAAAGATTTTTCTTCTAAAGGTATTGGAATGATCTTTACTAAACTTTTTGTATATGCTTGCTTGTTGGTTGTAGCGCATGTATTGGGAGGCTATACGATTAACGGAGAATCTACAGAAACATTTACTTGGTTCCGGTCTTTGATGTGCACGGCTCTTATAGTAAGAGAGGCTGTTTCTATTGTGGAAAATTCCGGTAAGATAAACCCCAATCTTGTGCCTTCATGGATAAGAAAATATTTAAGGGACTTTGACGAGAATGGGTTTTTGAAAATGAAGGAAAGGATGAATAATAACACTCCTTCTATTTAGATGTATAGAAACTAAATTTTTTGAAATATGAGACTGTATAGATTTGTAAAGACAGACAATAAAATTGATGTAGTGGTTGCTACTGATGGTTCTTGCGGACAGAAAAGAGTATTTATTACTGAATCGCCGCGAGGTGTGGTAGTTCCCGGTCAGACTGGTGCTACAGACGATCAAAAAAAAGGAAGTGATACTTTTCTTGCTTTGGGTTGGAAGTGGAATGTAGGCGAAACGGTTCAACACGAAGATTTGGTTGACTTTGCAGAAGAAAACGGTTTGACACTTACCATTGAGCCGCAAGAAATTAACGATATTGTTACTGCTTCTGCTGAATGGGATGCGGAAAACAATTTGGTTGTTACTGCTGTATCGGAACTTAATCAGTCCAAAGAGGTAGAAGCTGTATTTCCCAATATTGTAAATTTGGCTGAATCAGCTACTCGTTTTGGCGAGATCACAAATGGCGGACACTCTATCAAGGGTAAAATCTTAAATTCTTGGACGTTTACTTTGGCTGATCTTGGTTTGGATGCTAAAAAAGAATTGGCGATTGTTTTGTTTGCAAATGGTGGTGTTCAATCCTTTAATCTTGTGGCTTCTGCCGATTAAGCCTTATGATGCGGATTTTATTTACAAATTCAGATAGTAGCAAAAGTTTGACTGTTATAACTGATGGTATTGACAGTCAGATGAACATTTTTGCTACAGAAACACCTATTGGAGATATTGACTATTTTAAAAGTCTGGGTATCTCTATAGAGGCAGGTGTGACGTACAATCTGGGCACTTTTAAAGAATGGGCATGGACAAATCTTTTGAAAGTGGTGGCTTATCCAGAAGGTTTGCAAGAGGAAGCTATGGTGTTGGTGGATGATACGGACATGGAAGTGGTTTATTCTTTGTCAGCAGACCCCACATCTTTGAGTTTTCCGGCAGAAGGCGGGACACAAAAACTGACTTCTATCACTTCTGTAAAACAAACTCATGTAGATAACGTTCCTGTTGGTAAGCCTACGAATGTTCCTTACACAACAGCCGTTAATGGAGATGGTTTTTCAAAAGGTAATTCTGATTTGGAAGTGGTTGCGTCAGAAAATCCTACAGAAGCAGCCAGAAATGGAACATTGGTGATTACGCAGTCAGAAGGAAACAAGACGGTTAGCGTTACTTTGACACAGGTAGCACCGTCAGCAGTATAATTTTTGATTTTAGTATGAGTAGGAAAAAGCAGAAAAATAATAAAGGAGGGAAGCCGGACTTTACCAAAAGTCTGGCGAGCCTTTCTTTGGAAGATATTGTAGGATTGCAAAAAACACTTCCTACTATACTCCAATCTAAATTACAACAGATGTCTCGATCAGACGATTTAGGGGATTTGGTGAAAGCTAATCTCTATATGGATAATGCTAATCAGAGACAAGACAGCGTAAAGGCTGTATTTTTTAATCCAGACGAAGCGAGCGATACGGGTAGGGGGTACAAAGACCCTAATTTTTACGGCTCTATGCCGTTTGAGGTGCTTCGCCGGATGGGAGATATTTTTGTTATCCGGGCTGTTGTCAATACTCGTGTGGAGCAAGTTCAGAATTTCCTTCATTTCAGTATTGACGAACAGAAAGAAGGATACACTATCAGAAGGAAAAGAAATCCTTTTGAAAAGGCAAGTCCGGAACAATCAAGAGAAGATCAGATAAAAATCAACTATATTAGAAAGTTTTTAGAAGAAGGCGGTTTTCATGATAAATGGGAATCGTTTGATACATTTCAAGATTTTGGAAGAAAGGTTGTGTTTGATAGCCTTACTCTTGATCAGCTTGCTTTTGAAATAGTAAGAGACAGGTCGTGGAATTTGGCTCGTTATCGGGCTGTGGATGCTTCTTTGATACGTTTTCTTGATAGTATTGACCCAAAGTTCCGGGAAGAATTTGAACAGTACCGGTTTAAAGGCTATTTGCCAAAATATTGTATGTGTTGGCAGGGTCAGATCATGGAGAATCCTGTTACACACGAAAGTGTTATCTTTTATCCCTGGGAATTGGGTATCGGTATCCGCAACAAATCCACCAACATCTATAAAAATGGGTATGGCACGTCAGAATTGGAAACATTGTCCAGTGTTATGACGTGGATTTTGTGGGGGTTTGAATATAACGGCAATTACTTTTCGAAGGGGTCGCAACCTAAAGGGATCATTAACGTTAAGAATCCAAACATCTCTCCAGCTTCTTTGAATGAGTTTAGACAGGCATGGCAGCAGACAATGGTGGGAACGTCTAATAGCCACAGAACGCCGATTATCAATGGGTTAGACCTTCAATGGGTTGATTTATCTAAAAACACCAACCGGGACATGGAATTTAGCGAGTGGGTGAAATTCCTACTTGTTATGACTTGTGCCGTTTATCGCATTGATCCGTCAGAACTTGGTTTTCAGTTCAAAGATCAGACAAATATCTTTGGACAAGCTGGACAAAAGGAACGTTTACAACATTCAAAAGACAAAGGACTAAAACCTATTCTTGTGTTCTTACAAGAGGTGATCAATTACTATCTTGTATCAGAACTGGATGAAGATTTTGAGTTTGTCTTTACAGGTGTAGATGCGGAAGACGAAGGAAGACAGGTTGAGATTGATGCTAAGAAAATTCAAAATGGTATGGTTTGTCTGGAGGATATCTTTGAAAAATACTCTGGACGTAAATTCAACCCGGAAACCGATACCATCTTGAATCAATCCTACCAACTTCAAAGACAATACCAGATGCAGCAAGCTATGTACGGAGGTGATACAATGAATGAAGAAGTGGATCGACAAATTGCGTCAGAAGACAAAGAAGATACACAGAAATCATTTGACTCTAATCCTATCATGAGTGCCGCGATGTCTTACATTGAAAAGAACTGGGGAGAAAAGTAATTTATGAATGTGAGATATGTCAAAAATATCAAGGTCGAAAAGATGCCTTTAGTGTCAAATATACACCATCATGTTGACCCTATGCGTTATCCAAAAGTACAGGAAGGATATGAAGGTATGGCACAAGTTATCTTTTCGACACAGATAAATAACATGTTGATGGATTTGACAAAGAAGATGGTAGAACAAAAATCGAAGTAAGTATGTTAGGTAACTATATACCAGTTTGCAGAAACAACACAATTTAAATAGGAAATTTCAAATATTCTATTTATATTTGCGCCATGTATTTGGTAGAACAACATATTATTTCTGTAAACGATAAGAGATATAAAGATTTAGATCGAATTTGTTTCTTGTCTAAGAACTTGTATAACGCTGCTTTATATACAATAAAGCAAGAGTTTCTTTGTACGGGGAAGTGGATAAGAGCAGGAGAACTTAATAAGAAAATGGTAGCAGAAAACAATATAGATTATAGAGCTATGAGTGGGTCATCTTCTCAATTAATTCTTATGTCTTTAGATAAAAATCTAAAGTCTTATTTTTCTGCTATCAAAGCATGGAAAAGAGATAACAAGAAATTTACCGGTTGTCCTAAGTTTCCAAAATATAAACACAAGACTAAAGGTAGAAATGTGTTCTCTTATTCTTATGCACAATTTAAACACAGAGGCGATTATATTTTCTTTCCCAAGAAAGAAGGCTTATCGCCTTTGAAAACAAATTGTAAAGAAGGTTCTGTTAAACAAGTTCGATTTGTTCCTAAACCAGATTGTTATATTATAGAGGTTGTATATGAATCAAAAGTAAAAGAACAGCTTCCTGATAACAATAGGGTTATGTCTATTGATTTGGGCGTAAATAATCTTGCTTCTATTGTTACTAATGTAAGTAATAAAGCTATTTTGATTGATGGAAGAAAATTGAAATCCATAAATCAGTATTATAATAAAAAGAAATCAAAAGTTCAACAACAATTAAAAAAGATAAATGGAAAAGAAAATTCGAGACGGTTAATGTCTCTAACAAGAAAAAGAAACAATAAAGTGAAAGATTATCTTCATAAAGCAAGTAAAGAAATTATCAATATTTGCTTGGAAGATAATATTACAACATTGATAGTAGGACATAATGATGGATGGAAACAAGAATCTAATCTTGGTAAAAGAAACAATCAGAATTTTGTCTCAATTCCTTTCGATATGTTCATATCAATGTTAAGGTATAAATCAGAAAGACAAGGACTAAGATTTGTTGAAGTAAACGAATCTCATACGTCAAAATGCAGTTCTTTCGATTTAGAACCGGTGGAACATCATGATTTTTATGTTGGCAAAAGAGTAAAAAGAGGGCTTTTTAAAACAAAAGATGGAATTTTACTCAATGCAGATATTAACGGAAGTTACAATATCATGAGAAAAGTAAAAGGGGATGCAGTAATGCCACCCTATACAGGGTTTGGGTATAACCCAGTTAAGAAATTTATTAACAAATATGTACCAGTGCAAACTGGTATATAGTCACCATATGCTATTTACTCCGGAAGAAATACAGCAGTTGTTTTTCATTGTCGATTACCGTATTGCTCGTGTAATTGCCGATGTATTGGGCAAGGAATATCTTTCCCAAGAAGATATAGATATGCTGAAAAGATTTGGCTTCGACTTAAAGACAGAAGTTTTAAAAATACCACCTTATTGGCAAGCATTCATATTTGGACGTTTGGCGGCAATTCTTACTCCTGCACAATTATCCTCTCTTAGCTTCAACGACCTTCAACAATATGTCGAAAAAGAACAATATCCGGAACTCACTTCAAGAGAAAAGGCAGAATATAACGCTGCGGCTATGCGTTCTTATTCTTATATAAAAGGAATGGGGACACGTATAAAAGATTCTCTTTCTTCTACCATTTCAGAAGAAGAAATGAAAATAGCGGTGGCAGAACGGGAAAGGGAGGTGGAAACAGCTATTAGAGAAGAATTGACGGAAGGTGTCCTGAAAAGGAAATCAGTACAATCTATTGTTAGTTCATTGGGACATAGATTGGATGAATGGAACCGGGATTGGGGTCGTATTGTTGCTACTGAAATGGAGAACATCTTTCAGATAGGGATAGCGCAGATGATCATGAAAGAGCATGGTATTCATGCAAAAGTGTATAAAGAAGTATATCCGGGCGGATGCCGGTATTGTATAAACGCTTACACTACAAATGGTATAGGTTCTAAACCTATCATTTTTGATTTGTCTGAATTGATTGCTAATGGCACTAATATAGGTAGAAAGTCAAAAGATTGGAAACCTGTTTTAACAAATATTCACCCTTTCTGCCGTTGTATGTTAAGATATGTCCCAGATGGGTACGAATGGGACGATAAAACACAGTCATTTGAACCTAAAAAGACGGATGAAAGTAAGCGGGTTCAGAGAAAATCAAAGGTAAAGATAACTGTAGGTACAAAACATTTCGAAGTATGACAAAACAAAGAACGATTTTTAATTCCGGTTATATCAGTATTCCTACTGTTGATAGCTCAAAATGGATAAAGGATATTCAAGTAGGGAATGTGATAAAAACTGTTACCGGTTACAGAAGGGTAACAAAGGTAATACAGTTTGAACTATCTTCCGTTCCGCGCATTTTTGATATATGCTATGTTACGGAAGATGAAACTCTTGAAAAGGGATATCGAGAAGATGCTTTACATAGAGTGGTAGATGGTTCCTATGTTTTGTGTCACAACAAAACTAAAAGAGTAGACAAGATAAAACCGGGAGATGTTCTTATGCTTAAAAATGGATGTAAAGGTAAAGTAACCAATATTATACAGATACCTATTGCAAATGTTTCGCAATATTTCTATACCTTTGAACTTGATAAGCCGGACTTTTATTTTGCAGACAATGTTTGTGTACCGGATGTAGTTTGTGACAATAATTCAAAATAAAGAATGAGATTAGTTGAAAAGCATATTGTTAAAGATAACCGATTTGAAGATATTTGTTTCAAATCAGGTCTGTTGTATAATTATGTCTTATATAATGTACGTCAAGGAATTTTCAACGAAGAGTATCTGAAAGAATATGAATTTTCAACCAAACTTTGTAAAGAAAACCAATTTGATTTTAGAAATCTTCCGACTGCAATTTCTCAACAAGTAGTTACACAGGTATTTTCAAATACAAAAGGATGGATAAAGGCGAAAAAGGAATTTGAAAAGAATCCATCTAAGTTCCGTTCAAAACCGAAATTACCTAATTATAAGAAAGGTAAGAAACAGAACATGGTTGTGTTTGCAACAAATGCTTGTAGGGTCAAAGATGGGTATATTTATTTTGTTAAAAACATAATTCATCCAATTAAGACTAAAATAGGAGATAGTAAGCTATGTCAGGTTAGAATCATACCTCAAGCCACATGCTATGTAGTTGAAGTGATATATGAAAAGAAAGAACAAAATTTGAATTTAAACAAAGATAATGTTCTTTCGATTGATTTAGGATTGAATAATTTATGTTCATGTATTAGCAATGTAGGATTAATTCCTTTCATTGTAAACGGACGAATTATGAAATCTTTTAATCAGTGGTACAATAAGAGAAAAGCTAAATTAATGTCTTTTGCAGGAGATAAAGGAACTTCAAAAAGACTTAGACAACTTAACAATTATAGGAATTTTTGGATAGAGGATCATATTCATAAGGTTAGTAGATTTGTTATAAACTATTGCGTTGACAATAATATCGGTAGTCTTGTAGTAGGACTGAACAAAGGATGGAAGCAAGAAATTAATCTTGGAAAGAAAACAAATCAGAAGTTTGTAGAAATTCCTTTTTCAAGACTTATAGATAAAATCTCCTATAAATGTAAATTAGTTGGAATTAGTTTTTATCTTAGCGAAGAATCCTATACATCAAAAGTTGATCATTTGGCTTTTGAAGGATTAGAAAAACATGATGTTTACTTAGGTAAAAGAAAGCAACGTGGATTGTTTCAAAGTTCTGTAAATAAACTGATTAATGCAGATATAAACGGAGCTATTGGAATTGGAAGAAAAGTATTCGGTGATTCTTATGCAAGTAGGATAATCGATAGTGGGTTAGCGTTTAACCCTATTAGAGTAAACATTTTATAATGTGAATTTGATAAATAAAATTTTAAAATTTTAATGACGTGGGTTTAAACTTGAAAGCGTTGCTCGGATTGCAGACGCAAAATGAAAAAATAGCTGAATATAAAAGACTTCTTAAAAAAGGAAAAGAGGTAAGCCAAGAAATAAGTTCTCTTGGTGAAATCTATTCCATTCAGAAGTCGCAGTACGATGAACTGAAAGGAAGTGAAGATGCTGATGCAGTTGCAAAGGCAGAAAGTTGTTTTAATGAGTTTTTAAAGCAACAGTCTAAGGATTTGATGGATGTGTACAAGAGAAGAAATTCTATCCATAAATCCATTGCAAAGTTGGAAAATGATGAAGAATTTGCTGAAATGGCAAAAGACATTCGTCAACTTGAAAGCTGTCGTGAGTTATGGAGACAGGGCTTGATCAAGAAATCTGTTTACTTTGATTTGTTTAAGGCGAAGCAAGGGAAAGTTCAGTTTGCGGACGTGCTTGTTTTTAGAGGAGACAAACTTCTTATTTTGAATCGTGTGGGAGAAAAGGGGGCGGTCTCAAACGATTGGTGTATTCCGGGCGGACATGTTGATCCGGGAGAAACTTTCTTGCAAGCTGCCAAAAGAGAACTGTTTGAGGAAACTGGTATTGATATGTCGGAAGAACTTCTGATACCGGTTGGCAAATATATTCCAAAGAAAAAGGGTATTGAGATTCACTATTTCATGTGCTACATTGATCCTGATACTCCTGCAAACATTCTTGTGGGTGGAGAGGAAGAAACGGGCAGTGAATGGATCAATCCTCGCACCGAACTTGATCTGTACAATTTCATTTTTGACATGAAAGACAATATCAAGCGTATTCTTGGTATTGAAGTGCCGGATGAATTTCAGTTGGTAATGAAGTCTTTCAAAGAGGGTAAAATTTCAAAGGATGTATTCACCTCCTATTGTGAAAAGAATCCTGAAAAACTTGAAAAGTCGGCAAACAAAACTTCTTTTACACATGAAGAAAGAAAGGATTTGGCAAAGAAAGGTGAAGCAATGCCTAATGGCAAATATCCTATTCGTAATAAACAAGATTTGAAAGATGCTATTCGTTTGTCCGGTAGTTCTTCTATGTCGAAAGAAGAAGTAAAGAAATGGATCAAGAAACGGGCAAAGGAACTTAATCTGGAAGATGAACTGCCAGAAGATTGGAAAGTAGAAAAAACTATGGATACGGCAGACGCACAGGTATTGCAACGTGAATCTTTGGACGGTGAAACTAAAAACATTGTCCGTACAGAGGATGGTGTGGGAGAAGGTATCGAAAAAGCTATTACTTTTAAGAGAACCGTTTATGAAGAAAAAGAAGTTGAAGTGGAAGAAGAACCGAACAAATATACTTACGGTGAGTTTCATCTGAATTTTTCTGATAATGATGGAGGAAAAGGAGATAAGTTTGCTGATTTTTTAGGCACGCTTCAAAAGGTGACTAATCTTTGCAAGCCTTTTTCTATTACCATTAAGACAGAAGAAAATGGGGAACAGGAATGGAAATGGAACGGTAAGTTTCGTCTTGAAAATGTTACCAAAACGGAAAACATTCGAAAATCGACAGAAGACGAATTATTACCGGAAAACAGAGAAATTGAAGAAATCGAAAAATCCAAAAAGACTGATAAGAGCATTTTCAACACTTATCTTAATTTTCTGGAAGGTGCTAAAACACGTCTTAAAAACATTCATTGGGGTGAGGAAGATAATTCTAAACATGTTTACCTCGATGAACTTTCAGAAGAAGTTTCCGAATTTGAGGATAAGATTGCAGAAGCCGGGCAGTCAGGATTTGGACGATTCAAAGATGGGGAAATTCAAGGGGACGAAGTGAAAGAAGATGATCCGGTTGCTATTTGTCAGATGATATTCGACAAAACGATTGAGTTCAGAAAAGAACTTGCCGAAAAGGATGAATATATTGGGGAAATAAGCTGGATTGACGATTTTCTTGCAACACTCAAACAGTCTAAATATAGATTGCAACTGCATTAAGGTGTTTGGAGATAGATTGCGATAATTATTAATAAAAGTTAAAATATTGGGTTATTGTGATTTATCTCTAATTTTGCAGTATTTTTGAGTGTTACTAATACGTTTATTTCAATTTCAATCAATCAAAAATGTTTGATAGTTTTAAATTATATGTAGATTTGGACTTGGAGAAAGCCAAAAGTGCGGTATCGGAACAGCAGTCTCCGTATGCAAATATGGTATTCTCTGGTGTCGCTTCTGATTCTTCAAAAGACGATGAAGAAGAAGTGTTGGAGCCGTCCGGGTTTATATATGATAGATTCCTGAAATCCGGTTTATTTAATCTTGACCATCTTCCCACACGTTCACCTATTAACAAAAGTCGTTTTTGGATTGGTGAACCTATTGAAGCCTATGTGAAAGACAATAAGTTCTTTGTAAAAGGTAAATTGTGGGAAAAGTCGCCGGAAGCTCGTGCCTTTTGGGATAAGGCAATTGAAATGCAAGAATCGGGTTCGACAAGAAAACCGGGTATGAGCGTAGAAGGTAAAGCGTTGGAACGGGATAAGAAAAATCCTAAAAGAGTAACAAAAGCTCTTATTACAAACATTGCCCTTACAATGACACCGGTCAACACTAAGACCTATTTGGATATCGAAAAAAGTAAGGGTGGTAGTGTGAATGATTTGTTGGAAATACAAAAATCAACTATTCTTTTTGAATATTGCACAGAGAATGGACTTGTCCAGATTGACAATAATTTCAAGGTGAATTTTCAAAAATCACATTCTTTTGATGTTGATGCTTTTTGGGAGATTTATCGTGCGGTTCAAGAAGGTAGAGTTGAAAAAAGTGTTTTAGATACATTCGTAGAAAAAGTTCGACAATAATTTTTATACATAATGTTATGGTAGACGTAAAAGAATTTAAAGACGATCCGTTATACAAGGCACTTGAAAATTCTGGTTTCAGTGCAGAAGATATCGCTACTATGGTAGAGAACGGAGATGTAACTTTTGAAAAATCGAAAAGTGTCGCCGATATGAAAGAATCCGAAAAAAAGGAGGATAAGAATATCGGCAATGACAAAAAGCACATTGACGATTTGAAGAAGGACGAAAAAGAGGATGAAAAAGACAAGAAGGACTTGAAAGAGGACATCAAAGAGAAAGAAGACAAAGTTGAGAAATCTTTCTCTATGGATGATATGAAGGCTTTCGGTGCTTCTTTGGCTGCTAACATTGTTAAGGGTATGACAGAAGTCATGAACGAACGTTTTGGCAACATTGAAAAGTCTTTGGAATCTTTCGGTGCGCAGACACCTTCTTTTAAGGGAGTGCAGACTTCTGCTGTTTTGGAAAAATCCATGAAGCCGGAAGTGGACGAAGACGGCAAGACACTTCTTTCTGTTACAAAACAACGTCCTTTGGTGATGGCAGCTATCAACAAGGCTGTTGAAAACGCCGGTGAAGAACTTGAAAAGTCAATTGGTGACGATGCTCTGATTTTCTTGGCAGATAGTCAGGCTGAAACCATTGGACAGGATTTGGCAAAATTCATGTACGAAAAGTACAATATCAAGTTCCAGAAGTAAGGAGTAATTCGATCGAATAAATATAAAGATTATAGAACGATGGATTTGTATAACTATAATGATTTAGCTGCTTTTGGCGGTGCTGGCAATGTTGCCGATGTGTTGAAAGCAATGGAAGCCGGTCTGCAAACCGGTATGCAGTACGACAATCAGGTCAACAATGGTGGTGGTCTGAAAGTTGAATCTTTGGATGCTTACATCAAGGTTTTGGCTAACCGCTTGAACCAGTTGGTTGTTTACAACGAAATGCCGAAACAGAGAATTGAGAATACGGTTCACCAGTACAACCAGTTGTACAAATATGGTGAAGAAATTGGTATCTTCAATCTTGAAGGTGAAACACCGGAAGAAACAGATACTCAATACATCCGTAAATCAATCATCTCTAAGTTTATGGGCGTTACAGGTCAGGTAACTGATCCGGCTATGCTTGCTAAACTTGCCGGTGGTATGAATATGTACACTCGTGAGGTACAGAACAAGACCACTTTGCTTTTGACTTTGATTGACACTCGCTTGACGGATGCTGATTCTACTTGTATCACAGAACAGTTTGATGGTATCTTCCGTCAGCACATGATGGGTGTAGCTTCTACTGACCGTGGTTCTACGGAAGGTATGAGCACAGAGCAGATTTTGGATGCTTATTATGGCTCTCCGGCTGTAATTGACGCACAGAACGGTATCTTGACAGATGCTTTGGTTGAAGATGCTGCCGACCGCGTTGTAAACGTTTATAATGGTTATATCGACCGTATCGTTTCTGCACCGGTTGTATTCAATAACTATGTGAAGAAATTCCATGAATCAAAACGTATTGTTGTCGGTATGTCTAACAGCGTTGTAGGCGCAACAATGGGACAGTCTGTAAACGACATCATGACGCAGTTCGGTAAGGTTTCTGTTAAGAGCGACAAGTTCTTTGATGTTCGCCGTCCGATCAAGGTTACTGCTACGGCTTCTTCTCCGAAGGCTCCGGGTATTCCTGTTGCCGATGCAGCTAAGCCTGCTGTTATTATTGACGCAAAAACCAACTTCGTATTACATGCCGGTCTTTACGGCTACTTGGTAACAGCTAAGAACCGTTACGGTGAATCTGCTCCTTTGAGCTTGACGGGCACTGCTTTGGCTGTTGCAGCTAATCAGTCTGTTGATTTGCAGTTTACCGCTCCGGTTGGTGGAGCTTACGCTCCTACTTGCTACGTTATCTATCGTACCAAGAAAGTAACTGCTTTGACTGACACGACAGAATACTATCCTATCTTCACTATCCCGGCTTCTATGTTGACTGCTGGATATGATGGTGCTGCTGCCGGTAAAGTTCGTGACCGTAACCGTATCATTGCAGGTACGAAGTCTGCTTTGATTTACTACAATGACAGTCAGATCAACGAATACTTGCAGTTCGGTGACACTCGCAAACTTGACTTTGCTATCACTGCACCGTCTCGTAGATTCGCTATCTTGAACTACGGTACGCCGTGTTTGTATCAGCCGGCTAAGATTTGCCGTATTATCAATATCGGTGACGAAGGTTTGGGTGCTTAAAGACAGTTGTCTTGGCAAATTAATAAGGGGAGGAAAGGTTTTATAACGCCTTCCCTCCCTATTTTTATTTATTAATAATTATATTTCGTATGAAAAAGATTGTATCAACAGTATATAAAAACACTACCATTCAGTTTTTGAATGAACTTGTGGAGTTTGAAAACGGGAAAGCCGAAGTAAAGGATGAAACTTGGGAATACATCAAAAATGGTGGTTTCTCCGGTATTGCTTTGGAAGAAGAAGCTAATACGCTTGAAAAGGAAAAATCTGAATCTGAAAAAGATACTGATGAAGCTCTGAAAGTTCTGAAAGAAGAATACGAGTTTGAAATTGCTCGTTTGAACGGTATTATCAAGGACAAGAACAAGAAAATCGAACAATTGGAGCAGTCTATTGACGTTTGGAAAAAAGAGGTTGAAAGACTGTCTAACGGTGGCCAGCCGAAAGAAACTGTGGAAGAACCGGTTAAAGAGGAACCCGGTGCAACAGAAGAAGAAATTGCTTCTTTAAAGGAAGATATGTCTAAAATGACTTTTGAGGATTTGAAGGCACTTGCTATCGAAAACGGAATGAGCAAGCAGAAAGCCGGAAGATTCAAAGAAGAAAGTCAGAAAGACGAACTGATTGATGCTATAATTGCGTTACCCAAAAAGTAAAAGACATTTAAGTTATGCCGGGACAACTGATTTTTACAGTAAAGTATAAGAAAAATACGGGTTCCGTTATTTCCGTTGCGGAGATGTGGAACAATTACCTGTACGGTATCGCTATACAAGCCGGTACGGGAACTTCTTTTTCTGATGAATCACTTAGAACTTATTTGAGTGCTGCGCAGAGAGAGATTGAGAATTATTTTAATCTCAAATTTGTAAAGCAATTAGTTGAATCGGAAACACATTCTTATTACAGAACAGATTATTTCCAGCAATTTCCTATCATTCAAACTAACTGTCCGGTAAGGGTTCCGCTTGCGCTTACAGGTATGCTTAATAAGATGGAGCAGATTATTTACCCGCAAGGTTGGCTTAGTTGTGAGAAAGATATGGACGGGATAGGAAAAAGAAGAATGAGTGTCGTTCCTACCGGTGCAAATTCGGTTAATGCAAATGCAGATGTTATCCTTACCGGAATGACTACACAGATAGGCTTTCAACGGTTTACAAACATACCGGACTATTGGGACATTCAATATATAACCGGTTTTGATTTGGATAAAATGCCTGCCGATTTGATTAATCTTGTTGGTAAACTTGCCTCGTTCGGCCCGCTTAATATTGCCGGAGATATGATATTCAGTTTACCCGGTATAGCTTCTATGCACTTGGAAATAGATGGATTAAGACAATCTATCAACTCTACCGCTTCTGCTGAAAATGCAGGTTACGGGGCACGCTTGAAACAGTATCAAAAAGAAATAGAGGAAACTGTAGGGCGGATAAAACTTGTGTACGATGAATTTAGGTTTTTAGTATTATAAGGAGGTGAGGAATGGCAAAGAGTATTTTACAAACACCGGTTCCGCCTTTGAGCAATGCAAGTCCTGAATTTATACGTTCAGAGTTTGATTCTGCTGTTTATTTGAAAGGGTACGAGGTGATATTGGAAAAGGCGTTAAGATGTCCTTGTAATGCACCGGATGCGCCTTTAGTGGATTGCCAGAATTGTTTTGGTACAGGTTATTTCTATATCAATCCTACAAATACTCATGCTCTTATAACCGGCATAAACGGGGATAATAATTATAAGCGTTGGTCGGAAGAACTGATAGGAACAATTAATGTAACGGTAACAGATGTCGATAAACCCAATTTAGGGTATTTTGACCGGATCACAATTTTAAAAGAGTTCTCTTACTTTAGTGAAAATTTGCCTGTAAGAACGGATGGGGAGAACTTTTTTGTGTTTACGACCTACAAACCATTGAGTATTTATAGCATACATGTGTTTGAATCGTCTACAGAGCCTTTGAGACAGCTTTCTCCGGCAGATTATAAGATAAGTGATACAAACCCTTATTGCGTAATTTTGACGGCTGATATGTCCTTAAATCCGGTTGTAAGCATTTATTATCAACATCAATTGGAATTTCATGTACTGGACTTCCCTCATGAAGTCCGGGCTTCTTGGAAGAAAAATAAGGAAACGGGACAATTGGAAAGAACAAGGCTCCCTATTCAAGCGGTGGCAAGGAGAACGCATTTGATCGTGTCTGAAAAACCTAATTTTGACGGATCGGGAGTTATTTTGAACGATAATATTCAGATGAAAGTGAGTGAGTAATGGTAGTACCTATCAACATAGATTTAAGTGATTTGGTGGAAGAATTTGATCTTTCACAGGATCAATCTACGTTTTTAGGTGCTTCTATTATAGATGCTGTTATAACTGAATATCAGCTTAGGTGGGAAAACCTGATAAACCGGGAACTTCGTACTACAAGAAATGAGTATAAAAGGGGAGTTTTCATTGAAAGAGAATCCCCTTTGTCGGTTACGTTCGGGTTGATAAACAGGGCTTCTTCTATTCCTTTGATGATAGAAGAAGGACAGCCGCCTTTTGACGAAAAGGAAGGTTTTAGAAATTCCCCAAAAAGAAAGATTGCACAGGATGGAGGTTGGTATATAGATATTCCCTTTAGACATGCAACACCGGAAGCTGTAGCGGATTCGGGATTGTTTGCTTCTATAATGCCACAACAAATTTACAATGCAGTCCGGGAAACGGGAAGATTGGGAAGTGGAGACTTGCCAGAAAGTTTTTCTGAAAAAGGACAAAGAAAAGCAATAAATAGACTGGGTGTAAATAAACCGGCTTACATGCACAAAGCTCCTATTTATCAGGGTTTGACTAAAGTAAATATTGCTTCTACTGAAAAAGAAAAGAGAAGCGGTTACTTTACATGGAGAAGGGTGAGTGAAAACTCTGATCCTAATAGTTGGTGGAATGGCGGTATTGTTCCGTATAAACTTATGGACAAAGCTCTTGAACAAGCAAAGATAGATGTTGTTGCAGACAAAGTGATTGATCAATTTTTAAACTCGATGTGACGATGCTACAGATAGTCAAAATAAAAAAGATAGTGGAAGCCTGTTTGGAATATGTACAAACGGACTTCGAAAGCAAAACGGATGAAAAGGATTCTTTCTTGTATAAAGTATTGGGAGATACACAGGACGGTTCTTTCAATTATTATGAACAAGCAAAAAATATCTTTTTAAGAAAAGAAACAAACCCGAACAATATAAAGGCAGTTTTGGAATATCCGAAAGACAAAACAGGACTGCCAGCATACGTTATTCGGGAGCCCGGAAAGACAGGTGGTATTGCCAATTCTATAGGTAAAATAGAATCTTTTATGGGTGGTGTTCCTATGTACAGAGACACAAGACAGTATGGTTTAGAAATCATGTGTTTTTCTGTAAACATGAATGAATCAATTTTAATGTCAGAGATTTTGTACGCATTGCTACTTAGTTCTTGGGACGTTTTAGCTTCACAGTTCCTTAAAATAGAATTTACTATGAAGGAGCTTATGATGCAAAACAACTTAATGCCAACACCTATTTTTATTCGTTCTATTGGACTTGATTTGTCTTCCGAAGAAATAGTGCCGGGATTGGTAGATTCGACTTTACTTGGAAATATTATCTTTGGAAAAGTAAATCAAGTGGATAGTTTTGTTCTTGGCGATCCGACTTCTGTGGGTGGACTTCCGGGTGTGGAATCAGAAATTACAGGGAACAAATAGTATGTTGATTGAAAAATGATTACCTTTGAAGGTGTAATTTTGGTACAATATGAAAGCAGACTTTCAAAAAGGGACAAAAGTTTGTTCTTGTTGCCGACAAGAATTGCCTATCAGTGAGTTCTATAAGAAAAAGAACCAACCGGATGGGTTGAATTGCTATTGTAAGAAATGTGCTGACTTGAAGAAAAGTGAAAGATTGTCTGCCATAAAAAATATTCCTTTAGAAGAAAGGATAATTAAAGAGTTTAAAGTTTGTTCTTGTTGTGGTAGAGAGCTTTCTATTGATAATTTTGGAAAAAGCAAAACTCATGTAGACGGACGATCTGGGTATTGTAAGGAGTGCGCTAACAAAAGTGCTGCTGAAAGTAGAGATAAAAATAGAGAAAGAAATAGAGAACTTTCTTATGAAGGCAAGATAGTATGCTCTGTTTGTGGGGAAGAAAAGGAAAGAAGTAAGTTTTATGTCCATAGAACGTCGAGTACTGGATTTGACTGTATTTGTAAGGAATGCCGTTCAAAGCAAGCAAAAGAGACTTATAAAGACAAAAAGGATTATTATAAGCAACAGCATATAGAATATAGGCTTAGTGGGCGTTTGAAACAATGGAAACAAAATAAATTAGAAACAGATATTGTTTTTAAAACGAAGCAGAAATATTTGAAAAAATTAAGAGATTCTATTCGAGAATATTTCTTGTACGGATGGAAAAGAAATCTTGATTTTCTTGGTTGCTCTATTCCCGACTTAATTATTCATATTGAGTCTCAATTTAAAGATGGTATGACTTGGGAGAATAGAGGCAATGGAAAGGGGAAGTGGAATATTGACCATATCATACCTTTGTCTTATTTTTGTCAAGAATATAGAGACAATATAGAAGAAGGTATGTCTATTGCTAACCATTATTTGAATCTTCAACCATTGTGGGAGTATGAAAATATGGAAAAGAGATCAACATTACCTTCCGACTATTTGGAGAGGATAAATAAAATAAAGTTACATAAATTCGATATAAACAATTGATAATTAATAAATTATGGCCACATCTTTTATTTTCAATAATAAGCAAATTACGTTGCCGGGTGTTTATTCAAGAATTACGACCTCGGAAACAAGCCCTTCTCGTACGCTGGACTACGGAAAGGCAATCATAATTGATACGGGTGTTTATGGTGCAAATTGGGGTGGAGGTTCAGGTATAGACGGAGAAAATTTTCAGGGATTGGATTCTGTCTATACGTTTGACACCCTTGCAGAGTTCCGTTCTTTTGTAAAGGGAGGCATGTTCTGGAAGATTGCAGAAGGCCTTTTTACACCGGATTATACAAACCCGGCTTCTACAGGTATCTCTCAACTTTTGTATGTAAGGGCAGCTAAGACTACTTCTGCAACTATCACTTTTGCCACTACAGCAGGTGGCACGTTTGAAGTAAAGACACTGGATGAAGGTTTGGGAGCAAATGGCAAATTTTCCGAAGCTGATAATTTGATTACCGGTTATGGTGTATCCATTGTGAATGGCGTAGACGATCCGGCAAAATGGATCATGAAATTCTATGTCGGTTCTTTTACAGGATACGCAGAAGATGATTACCCTATTGGAGAAACGCCGGAAGATCAAGCAGCACCTACATTGGTATTGCAGTCACCGGAATTTGACAATATTGGAACTTTGCTTGAATGGGCTAAATCCGATTCCAATTTTGCTAACCTGTTTGTATTGACAGAAAACGCGAAAGTACAAGGAGAAGGAACGGTATCTGAGAGTGACGTTACTACTGCACTGGCTGGTAAATCCTATTTCTTGGCAAAGGGCGGTACTGAAACTTACAATACTGACAACATGGCGAAAGTTATGGAAGCAATTACAGGTTTGGACTATAGCTTTGCTCTTATGGATCAGTTCGGTATAAATGCTGATTCCGCATTGCAGAAACAGTACATTGCTCATATGAATAGTCAAGCTAAGTACACCCACTTCTTGTTTGTGGGAGGTTATGACGATGCCGCCAATTTCTCTAAATCACTTGATTTGGCGAAAGGATTCAACAGCGAGCTGGTTCAGTTGGTACATGGTGGTGCAGGTATGACTTCCGGTATCACAGGCGTGAAAACACGTTGGTGGGGAGTGATGTACAACTTGTGTTGTATTTTGGGTAGAACGGCAGGAAAACCGCCTTATATTCCAGTTACAAACAAAACAATCGGTATCGACAAGTTGAAACATACTTTGAACGATACGGAAAAGACTAAGGCTTTGAATGCCGGTGTGCTTGTGACGGTTTACAACGACTATACGAACAACTTTGTCGTATTGCAGGGCGTGAACACTTTGCAGGACAACAAAGTGTTGTTCAATTCAAACGGACAGAGCCACAGCATTCAGTTTATGCGTATCGTTGCTCAAATCAACAAGGAATTGGTTGTAAACGCTTCTATTGACTTGTTAGGACAGGAAAACGGTGTAAACGTAAACACACTGTCTGCCGGTGCAGTAAAGGATTGGACGGTTGCTTATTTGCAATCGAGAGTGGCAACAGAAGCACAGGACAACCTATTGCTTTCGTTTAAGGACGTTCTTGTTACAAGACAGGAAGATGCTTGGTTCGTAACCTACAAGATCGTTGTGAACAATGAAATCAACAAGTTGTTCTTCACAGGCTTCTTAATTCGTGGATAATAATTCTAAAACATAGATATTATGCAGACATTCAGTGCACCTATGGCATATATCAAGATCGGCAACGAAACAGCCGGTTTTGTCAGAAATATAACCGTACAGGAACAAATCAATCGTGTGGACGTACAGGGATTGGGTAGATTGCCTATTCAGGAAATCCCGCCGGTTTCTTACAGATGTTCGGCAACGGTAGATCAGTTCTTTTTGTCCTTCAAAGCTCCGGTGGTGGAAGCGATGATTCATCGTTTGGGTACTTTGCAGGAGGTTTTGGATACCCTTACATTTGCAGAGCAAGGATTCTCTATCATGATCTATAAGAAATTGGTACAGAACTTTGATGATTCTCGTAAGATGGTAACAAGTGTTGACCCGACAGGACAGACAGTTGCTCTTTTGACACCTTGTTTCATTGAGAATCAGAATTGGCAGTTGCAAGAGCAATCCGTTTCAAGTTTTAATGTTAATATACGTTATCTTAACCCGATTGTAACTGCCGAATATTAACAGTATTTAATAACTCAAATTATAAAATTTGTTAATATAAGGGCTTTGGATTGATTTTGTAAGAATAAAATAAGTTGCTATATTTGCTTCGTTGCTGTGAAGCAATTGCATTCAATCTTATTATTCATAATAAAGGAAGGTGGGCGTTTGTCCACCTTTTGTTTTTAGAAATTATTATTGTTTTATTTGTTTGGATTATAATTTTTACTATCTTTGTGGTGTATATTAAAAATTCAATTTATTATGAGTAGTAGATTTAAAAGTTTAGATGATCTTGATGCTGCTTTTCCTACAGAAGAAAGTTGCGTAAGATTTTTGGAAGCCCTTAGATGGGAAGATTCTTATCCTATTTCTCCTTATAGTAGAGGGGCTAAGATTAGGATTCGTGGCAATGAGTATATTTGTTGTGATACAAATAAGGCTTTTGATGTAAAAACGAAAACTATCTTTTTTAAGACATCAATTCCGCTTATAAAGTGGTTTAAGGCTTTGTGGCTGGTTTTGTATGATGATACAATAAATTCTGTTGAAATGGGCAGAAAATTGGAAGTCACTCAAAAAACAGCTTGGGAGATGATGAGACGAATAAAATTTTGTTTAACTAATTCAAATTATAAATGATATGATTAATAAGATTGAATGTAAAGGAGAGTTGAAATTAGGAGATTTTTCAATTCCTTGCTATGTGTTGGAAAATGGAATAAGAGTGTTGTCTGGAAGGGGGATGCAAGAAGCGTTAAAAATGGTAGATGATAAAAAAACATCGGGCCACAGGATACTAAGATATTTAGGTCAGAAAACACTTAACCCTTTTATTTCCAATCATTTATCATTGGTCCACCTTGAACCTATAGAATGCTATGATGGAAACAAAAGGGTTAATGGGTATGAGGCTACAGTTTTGGTTGATATTTGTGATGCTTTTTTGGAAGCAAGAAAAAACATTGAATTGAGTGATAGACAAAAGATAATTGCAGATCAATGTGAAATTTTGATTCGATCTTTTGCCAAAGTTGGAATCATATCTTTGGTAGATGAAGCAACAGGTTATCAATATGACAGAGAGAGGTTTGAACTTCAAAAAATTCTCAATGCTTATATATCGGACGAAATATTGAAATGGCAGCTTACTTTTACAGATGATTTTTATAAAAATATATATCGTTTATGGGGGTTGCCATTTATCCCTAAATATATTAGAAACAAGCCTTCTTTTATTGGAAAACTAACAAACAAATATATCTATGAATTGCTTCCGCAGGGTGTTGTAGATAGAATAAAAGAAAAAACGGGCAAAACTTCAAAGGGGAATTGGAAATATAAGTGGCATCAATCTTTGACACCAGAAATAGGGAGAGAGCATTTGAAGAAGCAAATTATAGAAGTTACAACATTGATGTCTGTTTCTCAAACAAAAGAACAATTTGACGATCTGTTTCAATTGAAATATAAAACACCTCCTATTCAATTGCAGACAGAATTTGAAGAAAATTCAAAAGAAGAAATTTGTGATGAATTTGATTCTTCTATGAGTAAAATCATAAGGACTTCTTTTGAATCGAATAAAGAGAAAGGGGATGAGTAATTTTTTCAGAAAGCGGAATGAATATTCCGCTTTTCTCTGTTTTATATGTATATTTGTGCGTACTAATCAATTAAAAATCATATAGTATGGAATCCAAAGAGATTACAGTGAAAGGAAGAAAGTATGAGATCAGTTTTCCGAACGTTGGACAGTATTACCAAATCGAGGTAAACAAACAGAGACTTGGTAAAGGAAGTTATAATTCCATGATCGGCAACCCAACTATTTCAGCACAGCGTGCTTTGGACATGATAGATGTGGAAGCTGCTATTTCTGTTTTGTGTCCGCAATTGATGTCTGACTTGAAAGTAAAAAGTTTCTCTGAACTGGGGTTGAAAGATTACAAAGAAATTTGTGATATTTATATGCAAGACGTATTCCCGTTCTTGAAGGAAGCTGAAAAAATCCTTTCATCTGTAGACTGATGAAGCGGGAAGAATATAAAAACTTTGTCATAAGATGGGACAATATGTTTCCTATTGATAGGTGGTATAGGAACAAGCATAAAATCCCGTTTCTTTCAGAAGAACATAAGAAATGCGATTTTTTTGCAGAGCTTATGGAATTTGAGGAAGACAAAGTTTTTTATGAACTGCAACAGGAAAAAGAAGAAAAAGAAAAGCAAGAATACATTCCTAATATCGGGGATTGGCTAAAAGCACCGGAAGGTGAAATTTCGGAACAAGATACTGCTTTCTATGAAGATCAGATGTTCAAGATGATCGAGTTTGAACAGAAGGCAAAAGAGAAAAAGGAAAATGGCGAATACGGAGAAAAGGCTTAGAGTTTCGGTAGACACTTCCCAGCTTAGAACAGTAGGTGGGGAAATGGAAAGCATTCAGCGAAGGATCGTTGAAAACAACGAAAATATCCTTCGCCAGCAAAACGATGCTATCAATCAGCTTAGGGAACAGTTGAATCTTTTGGGACAGCAAAATTCCGAAAGAGGAAGGCAACCTGTTTCTCCTGTTCGTCCTGTCCAACCAACTCCACAACCGGAAGAAGGAGAAATAGAACAACCAGAAACAGAGCAACCAACTCCTACTCGAAGAAAGAGAAGAACGAAGCAAGACGAAATAGATAATCTTAGAGGACAACTTGAAGTTTACCAAACAGGTGGTGCAAGGTCAATTGACTTGAACGCTTTACTTGGTATCAATAAAGAAGGTTTTGCTTCTGTGGTGGAAGCAATTACGTCCGGTAATGGTGATATTTCCGGTGTAGTTGGACAGATACTTCAACAGGTACAAGCTGGAACAAGAGCTTTAGAAGCCATACAGGAAGGTGTCTTTTCTATAGATGAAACTTTGTACAACGGAAGAGGATCATCAAGTAGTGGTAGTTCAGGAATACAACCTATTCCAGTTCCTACACCTACGCCAACTCCTACAGATAGAACTACTACACCTATTACAAGGGAAAGGCAAGAAAATGTGGAAAGAGGTGGTGATAGAAGTACCGCTACCAATATTGCTACAAGGGTTATTTCCGGTGTGGGAGCAACTTTTCAAAGTCCGGCTGCTATGGGTGGCGGAATTATTTCTTCTTTAGGCGGAATTTTAGGGGAAGGTCTTTCTTTGATTCCCGGTGTGGGAGGATTTTTAGGCGGAGTTACAACGGCTATTGCAAATGTGGCTGCCGGTATTTTTACGACTTCTGTAGAAAAAGCTATGGAAGCCCAAAAAAGAACCATAGCCTACTCCCAAACAATGGGAACAACTGCCGGTCAATCTATGGCTACGGCTTTCAGAGAGGGTAGTTATGCTTCTTCTGCTTTAGGGATGAATGTAGGTGAATACATTCAAAGACGTGCTGAACTTATTCGTGCCGCCGGCGGAAAAGAAGCAACAGTAGCACCTGTACCGGAGACACAAAGTTTGATGGCTGTGCAGCGTTTATACGGGCTTAGCGATCAGACGATAATGGGAATGCAAGGCGCAATGCGTTTTGCTCGTACAGAAGAAGGACAAACGGCTTCTTCATCTGCTATTATCCGGTCTTTTGAACAGACTATGAAGCAACTTCAAATTCCGCTTAGTGAAATTGCTTCTACTATGGATGAAAGCATGACTACCTTTATCCGTTCTGCTGACGATATTCTTTCTCGGACAGGTGAGATAGACGCAGCAAACATAGCTGCTATTATGCGTGCTGTTCGTTTGCAAACAGGAATGGAGGGTAGACAGCTTGAACGAGTGCAGGAATCTTTTATGGGACAAGGGATTTCACAAGACGAGGTGACGCAGACACTTTTGTTTAGGGCAGCCCAGCAAGCTACCGGGTCAACAACTCCTTCCGAAATTCTTGCTGCTTTGGATGATTTGACAAAAGGGAAAGGTGACGAAAACGTAATGAAACGTTTCCTTGATGCTTTAACGCAAATGGCAGGTGGAAGTCTGGAAACGCTTCGTCATTTGATGAGAGGTGCTTTTACGAAACTGACCTATACGGACATTAATGCGCTTACGGAAACGGGAACACTGGATTATGAGAAAACGTTTGAGAAAGTCAAAGAATCAAGTCAGGCACTCCAAGCACAGAATGACCCGACAAACAGATATGCTCCTACCGCTGCCGAAAGAACTGTTACGACAGGAGAAAAGATGATGTCAGCCTACGAAAATAAGATGATTGGTATTGGGGAAGTGAATATAGATAGATTAGGTAAGATATTGAATGCTATAAATGGTATTTACAATAATCTTGCTAATTTCCCTGCTTCCATTACAGATATTCTAAAGACTATCCCAGAGAATAAAGAAAAGTTTGGAATGGATGTGGCATCGTCTTCACCTTTAGGTATATTTGCTATCCCTCATGCTTTGTCCAAATACGTTGTTAGAGAGTGGGCACAATCTTTCATAGATAAAGAAAACTAACGGTATGGCAACAGAAGAAAAAAACAAAGAAAGGAAGAATCCACCTATTTATCCTCTGGAAAGCTATCGACAAGCAAAACCGGAGGACTTTATAAATTATTGGCAAAAAATTCTTCCGTCCGGTAAAAAGAAATTTACACCTTCTGAATTAATGAAGGTGGAAAATAACAAAGGTGTCACAAATTTGGATATTATTTGGGGAACGTATGATAAAGAAGAACAAGTCAAATACAAAAGCGACTATGATTCCGGCACATTGCCTTATATAAAGCAGGGGACGGTTTTGTGGTGTCCGAAAGGAGATACACCTATTTCCCTTGTGAAAGCCGCAAAAGAAGGGCAGTTTGTTTCACAGGGAAGTTTTAAAGCATATTGGGGAGATAATTATGAAGAACTGATAAGTGATTCTGAATATTTACCTGATACAAATGTAACTTCTGCATTGGAAGGAACTGGGATAAACGCCAAAATAATATCTATGAACATTCGGGTATGGGTGTACATAAAATCAATTGACAAAGTGATTGATCTATCTCCTTATGTATTACAAACGGTTACAACTAAATCTAAACAAACGGGAGAGTTCAGCATTTTGTTAGCACCTTTTTACTTTAATGGAAGTTCATTTAAGTTTGGGGATTCTGTTTTGGAACAATTTAATACAGTTTCTAATACTGGTGCGCAAGTTAAGTCTTTTCAAGAGAAATTTATACAAAACAACGATATTGTCTTTATACGGTTTGAGCGTTTACAAAAAGAAAGCAGTAAAGGGGATGTGGATTTTGGTAAGCGTGTCGATTTGGAAATTCCTGTTTCTAAAGTAGCAAAGGACAACATTTGGGATATGATAGGGTTTGTAGATACTTGTACTACATCTTACGAAGCACAAGGAAACGTAAAATCCATTACAATAGAAGGTCGGGATATAAATAAATTGTTTTCAGACGATGGCTGCTATTTTATCCCTTTGCTTAACGCAACCGATACGTTTTCTCATTGGTATGAAATGAGTGAAGACAGTATTTGGTTTAAAAGAAATGTTCTTACCGGTGCATTTTCTAATCTTTTGTGGTCATATCAAATGAAGCCTATCCGGGAATGTATTTGGTTTATTGTGAACGTGATGTCAAACATAGGGATAGCAAAGAACAGTGTGTTTGATTCGTGGCAAGATAAAAGAACGGAAAGCTATGATATAGGTGTAGACGAAAAACAATCTGTAAATGGAATTTGGCAGATATTCAAAGTATTTGTGGAAGATGTGCTTGAAAAAAGGGTACTCATAGATTCTTCTATTGCTAATCCAAACGGTACACTTTTGGAGTATATGAATAGGGTTTGCCAATTCCCTTTGGTTGAGTTTTATTTTGATACTTATGTCAACACGATAGACCTTGTAGTAAGGCAACCACCGTTCAATAAGGATGCTATTTTGGGTGCATATAAGAATGGGCAATATATTACAGTTAAGTCTGAAAACATGCATGGGTATGATTTGTCTTATGATACAAGAAGTTATTCATGGTATCAGCTAAAAGTAATGAGCAACCATGCCGGGCAGACGAATACAACAAGTCTTGCTTTTGTTCCTATTGTATATTTGAATGAGTATGCGGAAGTTTTTGGTAACAAGAAAATGTCCTTTACGGATCAATATTTGAATTACAAGGATTTGGAGGGGACAGAGGCAACTCGATCTCTTGCAAACTTTCAGGCGGCTGCAACAAACGATTTGATTTACATTATGGAATCAACAGCCTATTTGCCGTTTACAAGGACAGGGACTATTACGATCAATGGGGATAGAAGAATAAAGGTTGGGACGTTTATTTATTTTGAGCCGACAAACGAGTTTTTCTATGTTTCTTCGGTTGTAAACAATGTTTCGTTTTTGGATGGCAACTTGCAAAGACAAACGATTTTACAAGTAGAAAGAGGTATGTATATGCCGATTCTTTCTAACTCTTTTTCGAATGTAAAGAATCGGCAGGATAATGCCGGAGAAGAAAGTAAAAATGTCAAACCGGATTATTTCAAATTGATTGATTTGACAGAAATAAGAAATGCGGCAAAGCAAGCAGAAGCGGATAAAATAACAACGCTTGTCATGCCTAAAGTGGATAAAGATCAGTTTGATTATTTCTTGAATCGTAAAATGTTTAGTTAATCATGGCAGGGGGAAAGGTAAGAAAATTAAACGGTTCTTCTGAACCTATTTCATTCGGGTTTATAGTCATTCCTAATGGAGTGGACAGAGATTTATATGTAGAGACTTGTTTTCGTACCGGACGTGTTTCTGTTATGGGAAATGGCGGTGTTTTCTTTAGGGATATATATATCACAAACGAAGTGTTGGCGAATATAGAGTTTCCTTCAAAAGAAAATGAGCAAGGGTCGGCAGTGGTAATAGCTACTAATCCGTATGACGGTATTCCTATTGTAGTAGGAAGTTATTGCAGAAACGATCAATCTCCTATGTGGAAAGAGAATACCTTCCGGTTTAGAAAAACAATAGGAAATGTAACAGCTTCTTTGATGGTTGATCCTACTGATAATACAATTTCTGTTTCTATCAATTCTCCCGAAAAGGCTTCTGTAAATTTGAAAGCAACAGGTTCGATAGAATCGGAAGTGAATGTGGAATCTACTGGGAATGTGAACGTGACAGGAGGGGAAAATGTATCTATAAAAGGATATACGCAGATCGAAGCAAAGATAGTTAATCCAGAAAAGCCCGAAGAAGAAGAAAGAAGGGTTGCTATGGATTTGGAAAAGGTTACTTTCCATTGGAAAACGGAAGAATTGGAACAATCCTTGCAAGTGGATAACACAGGGGTTGCAGTGAAGATAGGGGATAATGTACAAAGTACAATAACTAAAGAGCAATTGGATTTGAAAACAGGTGAATCTACATTGAAGATGAACAATGAAATAATTGAGTTCAATGGAGGAGGACTGAAAGGTTTGGTTGAATTGGACAATCTTACAAGCAAGTTGAATGCGTTTGTGAATACTTTCAACTCACATACACATAATGTACCAGCCGGTTCTTTCCTTGTCGGGGCAACGGCAGGCGTACCAAGTCCAGCTCCAGTACCCGTTACATCCCCTACGCAGTCGGCACAATCTTTTAATGCTTCTGATTATGAGAACGAAAAAATAACACAGGGATAGTGTGTTATGAAAAAAGTTTGTACTTTTGAGAAACGATTTAAATATTTATTACCGTGGCAGTTTTGGATTCAGTAGTTAAGACAGCAAAATCAACGCTTAAAAATTTGGGACGTTCCATGATGGCAACGCAATTCCCGAATGATTTTGAGGTGTATATGTGCTCTTTAGAATTGGCAGATTCTAAGGATAATACGATTGATGTCTTCACTTTTCCTATTAGCCCGGAAAGTATTGACAAGAGCGAGCCAAAAAGAACAACTGTGGTTAATACGGCAGGTGGCGTTACTGTTTTGACTTCTCCGGTATTTATGCCGCAATCCATATCCATAAAAGGGAATTTTGGACGGACATTCAAGATTCTTTTATCCGGTTCTGATAGCGTTTCTTTAACCGGTGCAGCTTTTAGTATAGCCGCAGGGAAACGCTATCTTTATCAATTGCAAGGGAAAAGTACAAGTTCACTTACAATGCCTTCTTTTAATGCCGGTATAAAAACCGGATATGGTTGTATTAAGATATTACAGTCTATTATAGACAAAAGTAACGGGGTGGATGAATTGGGATTTCCTATGAAGTTGTATTTTTATAATATGGCATTAGGGGAAAGCTATTTGGTTACTATCCCGCCAAGAGGGGTAACGTTCAGCCAGAATGTTTCTAAAAATATGATATGGGAATATAACCTTGAAATGACGGTTATAGCTCCTTTGGAGGCTGTTTCCGCAACGAAAGGAGCTAAGAGTTCCCTTGTATCAATGTGTTCCTCTAATGTTATACAAAAGGGGATAAATGAGTTTGCAAGTTCACTTTCAAAAGGATTATTGGGCAATGGTTGAAGATATGTTCGATAAATTTTTCAGAATAACCGGGTACGATATAAAATCCTACTTTCAGAAGTTTGTGGATTTTTGTACCAACGATTATCCTTTGATTGCTGACTATTATAGTAATGGTGGTGAGCTTGATAAGGATTCTTTTTTGCGTTTGGTTGAGTTGGTAAGAGAATCCGAAACGATTGAACCTCTATTTATCTTACATGAGAATACTTTGGATGATATTTCCATGTGGGAGATATTGGATAATTTTACAGAAACGCAAACCAAACTTTCTACTATAAAAAGTTCTGCAAGGTGGCTCCGTAGTTCTTCTTTGGAAAGAAATAATACTTTGCAGCTTGAAAAACATTTGAGAACAGGAGAACGGTTTGAAGATGTGGCAAGACAACTTAATAGTGAAAACCCGGAAGATGATTGGATGAATATTACAATTCCTCAATATATAGAGGAAACTGATTATTCATTTACTGATGGCGGGGGTATATTCTATGTCAACCTTAAAAATATCGGCAACAATTATCTTGACACGGTAGTAGACGTATTGGTAGGTGATAATATATTGGGACGGGACATTGACCTTAATTTTGTGTTTGAAAATGACGATTTGAAGATAGTGGTAGGAGATGATGCTATACGGCAAGCTCTTGATGCTATCTTGTCTGCACAAAAGGGTGCAATACCTGAATTTAAGGATTATGGTATTGCGAATGAGTTTATTGGTACGACAGTAAACGCCATTCAATATCCGTCTATTTTTAAGAACGTTATGAATATGTTCCAAAGAGATTCGAGATGGGATTCTGTGGAACTTATGGACGTAAAAAGAGAGGATGATGCGGTATTCCTTTCTTTGCAATGTAAAACCGTAACAAAGAAAGATTATTTAGTTAATGTTCCTATATAATTGATATTCAGATGATAACGAAAACAAGTGCAACGATAACCAATTTGAAAAATCTCTTTATAGAGATGTTTTTGGATAAAACTGCCAAAGTAAGTAATGTGGCAGACGGTTCGGTTGTGAACGCAACTGCATTCGGTGTAGCTAAAGTAGCTCAAAAGGCAATGAAAGATATTGCCATAAAAGAAGCGCAGATATTCCCAGACACGGCAACCGGCGTTTATTTGGATAAGGCGGCTGCTTTGTATGGGGTAAGTCCTCGAAAGGGAGCACTCGGTTCTTCTACTTATATTAGGGTGTCTGCCGATCCGGGCACTGTATATGATACCACTGTTACTTTTGTAAGTAAGAATGGTATTCGTTTTCAGGTGGATGAACCTCTTACAGTGGGTGAAAGCGGTTATGGCTATGTAAAGGTAAGGAGCGTGAATGCAGGCTATACTACCAATGTTGCGCCTAATAGTATTACGAATGTCAATCCACAACCACAAGGGCATATCGAATGCACGAATGAGTATTATGCTATTGGCGGACGGGATAGCGAAGACGATGAAACTTTTCGTATTCGTATCAAAAACAATCTGAATGTTCTAAGTAAGAATACTGTAGAATACTGGACACAAGTATTGAACGGTATTGATGATCGTGTTTTAAAGGTGATGGCTGCTGGGTTGGACGAACAAGGCATTTATAACCTTTATATCGTATCACAAAATGGTATTTTCTTTACGGAGGACGAATTGGGGGCATTGCTTGAACAGGTACAAGGGTATTTCAGCCTTTCGGATTTGAATATAGAAGGGAAAGCTGTAGGTATTTCTCTTAAAAACATAGATTGGTTCTATGTTGGATCGGAAAGAGGATTGGATTTTCGTGTGCAATTACAGCCGGATTACGATGTGGCTACAGTGCGCCAGAATATCCAAGTAAATCTTACTAAGTATTTGGATTTCCGTTTTTGGACACCGGGTGATGTTGTTGAATGGGACGATTTGTTGGATATTGTGAAAAAGACAGAAGGTGTAAAATATGTGCCAGATGAATACTTTTTCCCGTATTACGATCAGCAAGTCCCGGCAAATCAATTGCCGCGTATCAGAGGATTTATTATGCGGGATCAGGATGGTAATATCTTGTATGATTCTGACAGCAATCTTTCACCTTTGTTTTATCCGGCGGAATCAGAAGATTTGTTTGTTGGTATTAATGACAGTTCTTTGAATCTTTATCAGACGGCATTTTTCAATGTAAAAGATTCAGGCGGGAACCCGGTAGAAGGTGTAAATATTTCTATTGGTAATAACGGTATTATTACAAATGAACAGGGACAGGCTTCTTTGCAGCTTGCAAATGGACAATACTCATATATCGTTTCTTTGCAAGGGTATATCCCGGTAGAAGGAACATTTGTTGTTCTGAATGGCAGTGTTTCTATTGATGTGGAAATGGTTAGAGCACCTTATACGGTTACTTTCCGTGTACGAGATGAAAGAGGCGCGGCAGTGCCTTACGCAAATGTGACAATGGACAATAGAACAACCACTACCAATATAGAGGGTGTTGCCACTTTGTCGGCGAGAAATGGGAATTATCCTTATTTGATTTCAAAGTTGGGATACGATGATTATTCCAACAATGTAGCCGTGCAGGATGGCAATGCACAGGTAAATGTAGAAATGGAGTTTACCGTATGGACGATTACAGTTATTGTAAAAGACGCAGAGAACGATCCTATCGCTAACGCTGTTGTTAATGTAAATAACGGTCAATATCCTACCAATCAACAAGGAGAAGCGGAGATTCCGCTTGTAAACGGTCAATACCCTGTGACGATTAAAAAAACCGGATATGATACATTGAATGGATTAATTACAGTTAATAATTCAAATGCAGATGTGACATTTGAGTTGGATTATTTCTTGTACGATGTTTTGTTTAATGTTTATCAAGTAAATCAAGGTACGCCGGCAGAAGGTGCACTTGTAACAATACAAGGACAGCCGTCTGCACTACCTGTAAACAGTTTAGGGCAAGCAACTACAAAATTGAAGAACGGCGAATATAATTATACTATCACAAAAAGAGGGTATGATGATTTGACCGGTTCATTCAATGTACAGGGACAGAATGTTAATATCGAAAGAACGCTTGATTTGAAGCATTACAATGTTGTTATTACTGTTTTGGATAGTGATAACAACGAACCGGTTCAGGGCGCGGCAGTAAATATTAATAGCAGTTCCTACCCTACTGATGATAAAGGTCAGGTTACTGTAAGTTTGCAAAACGGCACGTATCCTTACACTGTTACAAAATCCGGTTATTATGATGGTGATTCTTCGGTTACTGTTTTGGATAGTGATAACAGTTCGGTTGTCAATTTACAGGCAAGGTTATATAATGTGATTATGTCTGTAAGAGACCCGGAGCAACAGCCTATCGAAAACGCTACGGTAACTATTGGTAATAACACTTATCAGACACAATCAAACGGACAGGTATCTTTGCAGTTAAAGAACGGTACATATCCATTTACTATTACAGCTATCGGAATGGATGATTATTCTGATGATTTGACTGTAGCAAGTGCGGATATACCGTTGTTTGGTATAAGTATGGAGTACAAAAAGTATAATATTACTTTTGCAGTAGCAACAGATGAAGGTATTGCAGTAGGTAATGCAAATATCCATATTAATAACAACGATTATCAAACTTCACAAGGTGGTTTGGTGACAATCCCTCTTTTCAATGGCACATATCCTTATACAGTTGCTAAAGCTGGCTATGTACCGACAGAAAGTAGTGTTACAGTGTCAAATGCAGACAAGAACGTAGCGGTTACGGTTACGGCAATGTCTTATGATGTTACGTTTGTTGTAAAAGACAATATGGCTTCTCCTAATCTTTTGCAAGATGTCGAAATTCAGATATCTGGTAGAGAAGATGCTCTTACAACAAACGCAAGTGGTGAAGCTACGGTTAGTCTGAAAGCAGGAAGTTACACAGCTACTTTTGCGAAAGACGGTTATAAAGGTGAGGAATTGTCTTTTGAAGTTTCTGGTGAAGAAACTTTTATCCAGATATTGAAGAAAATCTGGAATTTGTCTTTTAAAGTCAGTGCGACAGAAAAAACGGTTTTACAAGGTGTTACCATTAACGTAAGTGGGGAGGCTCTTGTGGGTGGTTCCACTACGCTTACAACAAAGGAAGATGGTACAACCGATTCGGTACAGGTTGTAAATGGTGCTTATGATTGGAACGCGTCATTTACGGGTTATTCTCTAGAAGAAGGTGTAGGAAGCATTAATGATGCTGACGAAATAAAGGAAGTTGAATTGACGTATGGTTTTGAAACGACATTTACGGTAAAGGATAATTTGGGTTCTCCTGTGGATGGCGTTCAGATTGTTATTGACGGTTCAGAAACACTGACGACCGCAAATGGAGGTATTGCAATGACTAATCTTTCTACCGGTACACATACATACACCTATTCAAAAGATGGATATGTTAGTGGTAGCGGTACAGTACAAATTGAAGAAGCAGAAAAAAGTGTAGATATTACAATTAATGTCGGTGCTGTTGTTACTTTCCATACAACCGCTAAAAGTGGTAATTTGGTAAATGTAAAGATTGTGATAAGCCAAGCTACAAAAGCAGGCAAAGCAAAAGCAAGGGCACTTCCAGAAACGATTGTTACCAATCAGCAAGGTATCGCTACGATAAGTTTGCCTTCGGGAAATTACATTTATTCTATTCCTACAAATGAAACGGATAATACCGATTTGATTGATGTGCCGGATGGAACTTTCCAAGTGGGTACGGAATCCAAAACTTTGGAGCTTGATTTGACGGATTATTTGAAATATCTAATCAAATTCCAGACTATACCAAGTGTTAGTGGTGTAAATATTACACTTAATAGAGAAAGCGAGCAGGTCGGTACAGGAAGTACAAATGACAGTGGTGTAATTGAGTTCAAAAATAGAAACGGAGAATATACCTATACGGCAAAGAAAACCGGTTACATTGACTTGTCCGGTAGTTTTACTGTAAATGATGGTATGCAAATTGTTACGCTTAATATGCAGCAGATTTCTACTGTTACGTTTACAGTAAAGAAAGAAATTGATAGTTCTCCTGTTCAGAACGCTGTTGTGGAAATGGTGGATCAGCTTGATCCGTCTAACAAATACAAAGGTACGACAGGTGTAAATGGTGTTGCCACTATGAATTTTGCCGGTGGGGATTTTGAATGGTCGCAGGATGATGATGCGGATTATTCGGGTATGTTTGTTTTGCCTGAAAATGAAACATATACCATACCGTTTGCTGGCGTGCCGGGTGATCAGATGAAAACGTATTTCCCCAATGGTGTGGTTTGTTCTCCTGTAACAGTATTTGACGCAATAGAGAGTTCGGCAGCTCCATCCGTTATAAATGCGGTCAATATTCTGAACCAAAATATGATAGACGGATGGAATGGAAGTTGGGATGCAAAGAAAAGAAATTTTACACTTACAGGAGTAAAGAAAGAGGAAGGATTGACCGTTACAAATGGTTACATTATTCTTAATGTCGATGCAGGATTTGTGTTCAGTCTGATGAATGCAATAATGATAGCTCCTATTGTAGATATAAACTATAATAAGGCTTTAGATTTTGGTATAAAAGTTTCCGGTGTTCCTGAAAATTTAAAAATTGTTGCCAATTGGGGAAGTGTAGGAAGTCCAAATACTGTGCCTTTAGTGAACGATACCATTCAAAGGATTCAGCTTTCCGATCTTATTTTTGATGCGGAAGGACTGACTGGAAGTACTGTTTTTAGTTTAAGTCTTGGATCGGCAGATGGAAGTACTTTGTCTACAGATGCTATAAAGAGTCTTAACATAACTATTTCTTTCTATGGAAAGAAGCTTACAAGTACGGAAGTGCCGGAAAACAAAGTTTTGTATGGAAATTACAACTACACAATGACACCACCTTCACCTTATGAAGCGCAGTCCGGTGTGTTGAATGTAAACATCCCTGCTATCAATAAAGAACTTTTGGTTTCAAATAACATAGAAGTGACATTTAAGGTAATCGAGCAATCAGAGGCTCCCTTTGCATTCCGTCCTAAAGTGGGTGATTTTGTATATGGTGATAAAACTTGGTCTACTGAATTGGATGGTACTAAAACTTGTGTCGGTGTCATTACTGATGTAAGAAGCAAGGATTTTGATTTTATTGCTTTGCAAAATGTGGACGCGACGTTTTGGACACAGACATTAGGCATTATTTCTAATGTAGTTACTGAAACAAATGAATCTTTAGCCATATGTGATTTTGCAGGTAAGACAAATTCTCAAAATATCATACTTACGAAACCAACTGAAAGCACGGTGGCACATCAGTGCGCAGCTTATTCTACAGAAGGATTTGGTGCAAATTCTTGGTACTTACCTTCTTGTGGACAGTGGAATGTAGCTTATTTGAACAAGGTTAAGATCGACGCTTCAATAAATACGACAATCGGTTCAGATCCATTGATTAGTGGTTCATATTGGACTTCGACACAATACAATTCAAATGATGTTTGGATTTTTGGTTGGGTTAATGGCACAAAAAGGGGAACGACCAAAAGTACTTCATATACAGTTCGTCCTTTCTGTACCTACGAATACAATCCTATTCCTAACGGAGTATATATCTGTGATTACTCTGGTAATCGTTACACAACAGAAGAATGGGTAAGTTCAGGTAAATCATCCAGCGAGGCTATTGGTGTAGGTGTGGCTACTGACAATGCAGCGTTTATGATATCTTCTACTAATCTGGTTTCTTCTCTGTCTTGGGGCAACAATGCTGATGTAAATATACCTTTTAATAGTCCTAATTATATAGCTTATTTGCCTCAACTTTTTCATGGTAAAGCCTATACGGATTATATAGTACCTTTGTTGACCAATAGTGCTGCTGAACATTGTAAGGATGTAGTTGCTCCCGGTTTCCCGAAAGGTTCAGCATATTTACCTGCTACCGGAGAATTAATTGAATTTAATACTAATTTAACGGCTGTAAATGTTGCTTTAGAGTTGATTGGAGGTACACCTATTCAAGATGAGGCTTTTTGGAGTTCTATTGTAAGTGGTTCAGGGTATGCCTATTGTGTGAATAAAGCAACTGGACCTGATCTATTCAATAGAACTACTGTTAAATCCGTTTTACCTTTCTTTCCATTTCCCTTTAAAGGCGGTATAGAAGAAGGTGTGTACATTCTTGATAAAAGCAACAAGTTATATGAAAAGAATCATTATTCTGGTACTTCTGATGATGCTGTAGGTGTGGCTGTAATGGTTTCCCAATGTCAATTTGTGATAAGCAAAGCTGCTAATTTCGCTAACATAGAGTGGGCTACTCCAGGTGGACTTATTGATGGAATAGTTACTTCCGTTGTAAGCGATGTCGTTGAGAAAGATTTTGCAGGAGAAAGTAATACTGACAAGCCCATAGAACAATTGGGAAGTAACGCTCCTGCTGCATATTCTTGTCGTACTACAACCGGTTTGTTTCCAGAAGGATATACGGGATATTTGCCGGCAATTGGCGAACTTCGATTGGCGTATGCTTTAAAGGCTCAAATTGAAGCATGTATGTCAAAAATAGGTGGGGAAGATATGTTTGGAACTTTTCGTCTTTGGGGTTCAGCACAAAGAGATGAAAATTATGCTTGGACTATGGCAGCTAATGTCGGGAACTTAATTTATGACACAAAAGCCTCTCAACGTTATGCCCGTGCTTTTGCTCGTGTCCGCAATATCATTTCAACACCTATTTTCGGTGCACTTGTCAAAATGACTTCTACTGCCGGTACGGTAACAGGAACTACAAATAGCGAAGGTGAAGCGGTTCTTTCTGTGGAACTTAATCAGAGTTACAATTATGAGGTTTCTGCTGACACGTATTTGACAGCTACAGGAAATGCCGGTACGGTAACAGAGGCTAAAACAATTGAGGTAGCATTGCAGCCGAGTAATGCGTTGAATATTACTATTCATAAAAATAATTTGTTTGGTGATATTATATCAGGTGTTCAGGTGGTTGTGTCCGATCAGACTACAGAACAAGTTTACGCAACCGGCACAACGCCTGCAAGTGGAGCTTTGATTTTATATCTGCCGACAGGGACGTTTAAAATAACGGCACAAAAAGATGGATATGTATCGAGAGAAGATACAGTAACCATTAGTGAGGGTGACGGTAATAAGTATGAGGAATATATGGAGGAAATCTTTTCCTATTTTGAAGTGCAGATAAAAAGAGCCGGTTCTATAAGTGGATATGTTCCAAGTGAAATTCAGCTTAGAGAAATGGGAACATCTACTGTTCTTCAAACCGCAAGCACATCTACTGGGACAGCAACGTTTACTAATGTCGTATATGGAACTTACAATTTGTACATGCCGGAAGGAGATTATTCTAAAGAGATAACACAAAGAGTTACTGTGTCAAGTAACGGTATGCAGGTTCAGTTAAATGTCACACCACTTTATTATGTACATATAAAGGTACTGCCTGCCGGTGGACAAATTACATTGGTGGATTCAGATGGGGTATCACATCAAGGATCGGCAGTACCGGCAACCTATAAAGCAAGTATCCCAAAAGTGCCTGCTGGAAATTATTCGATCACAATCACGTCCGAAGGATACGATACGTTTACAACGAACGGTACATTTGATGTGAAATTTGGACAATCTTTCTCTTTGGAATACACCTTATCCAAACCGAATAAGTTGGTGCAGATAACAAGCAACCAATCCTCTTACGTCTTAGATACATCTTACAAATACGTTTCCATGTTACTTGTAGGAAGGGGAGGTAGATGCAGCATTGCTTGGAGTAGTTGGGGTAACTTTAGAATGCAAGGTGGAACAACAGGACTTCTTATGTATATTCCCAATATACGAGTGTCTGACTTAAATGATGAAAAAATACAATCAATCAGTTTCTCAACACAATCCAATAGTGGAAATTGGACAGTGGGCACAACCATGAAAATAAGAATTGCCGGGCAAATTTATACTTTAGTGGCTTACAATGGACAACTAACTCCAGCACAGGATAAAACACTTAATCCTTTATCTGTTGTGGATATATACCCCATATACAGTGCCAAAAGTTCAGGTGGTGTATGTGCACATGTCGGTACTAATTATTATGTCACAGGAAGTTACGGAAGCCAGAACGCAGATGAGCTACTTACAACAAACGACAGTTATGGACATATGCAACCAAGCGGTGCAGAAGGTGGAGACGGAACTTATGGATATAGCACGCCAAGGGGAGAAAACTTTGCAGATACCACCAATCCTATTACGTCCGATATTCCTATTCCTGTGCAATCCATTTTTGGAGGAACAAGTGGGGGAAGAGCGGGGTATTTAAATACTAACAGCGGTTTAAGAACCGGCGCGGCATGTTGGGGAGGGGCAGGCTACGGTGATTCGAGTGAAACTATTGTCGGTTCGATGCGAACGGCAGGTTATGGTTCTGGACAACGCGCTAATCCGGCAGATGTTGATGCGGGTAATGCCAACGTTGAAGGTAGCGGGATTGTTTGTCTATATTATCATAATGATCCCCTAATTATTTGACATTCAAAAGGGAGAGTAAAAGACGCTCTCCCTTCATTTGTTTTTAAATTGGGGTGTTGTGGTAATACAAACAAACGATACCGTCACCTTCGTCATATAAATCAGTTGAAGATACAGATATTTTGAAAGCCGTGCCACCTGCACCATACCCAGCTTTGCCGTTCATATTGCCGTCTCCATATCCTCCAGCACCGCCAGCCTTACAGTTGGTGACCGTATCAAAATAGCTTCCTGCGCCTTCTCCCGTGCCCCCAAAAATAGACTGTACAGGAATGACAGAAGCAGCTTTCAGTCCTGTATTGTATTCAGAGCCTTGATTACCATATCTACCGTCTCCACCTGATCCACCATATTTTGTTCCTGAACTTACAGATTCGTCATATTGTCCATTACCATAGCTTCCTCCCGCTCCGGCAATTAATTCGGGTGTTGCCAAACCTCCTTCATTCCTGCCATAAACAAACACTGAACTATCTTCTTCGCCATTCACTTTGAAAGACCAAAATGTATCTCTATGCTCTTGTCCATTTTTTTGATCACCCAAAAATACTTCATATGTAATCCCATAACATACAAATTTCACATAAAGTCCTGTACCTTCTGCCACTGATGTCCTAAAATCTATATCTTCAAATCCCCACATGCCATCAATAGATGAACTTATCACAAAATTTCTTTGATAGGCAACAATCGCACTATCTCCACCCATACATCCCCCATACCAATCAGGTGCATTTGGAGCATTGTCGGTATCTTTACCATACCCTCCCCTTCCTACAAGTAACATGGAAACGTATTTGTAAGATGTATCTAAGACGTAAGAGGATTGGTAAAAGGAAAAAGAAAGAAGTGCAAGTTTATCATGTTTGTTGAGAAAAGATTATCTTTGTGGGTAGTATATACTTTGTTTTTAAACGTTTAAAATTTTTCATTGCAATGGATATAATCAAAAGAACAGTAACAGCTAATTCCAATAAGCTGATAACTACTAACGGCGAAGCCGCACCTTCTTTAATCAGTGGTGCATGGAATTTTGTTACAATTGAAGAAGATATTGTGCTGATTGACCAAAATGGACAAAAAGTGCCGTTTGTAGTTATTCCTCTTTCAGAGGGGGCAATTAAAGTAGTTCTTTCTGGTGGTATGGAATATACTATTTCAGAAGCCGAAGTGAGCGCAAATATCGGCAATCCTCTTATGTATATGGTTCAGAAAATTGTGAAAGAGGGTACGACTGTTTCTTCTTTGAGTATTGGGATTTAAAAAGGGGAGGTGGCGGTATGATGTTATTAGGAAACATAAATGCAATCCCTTTTAGAAGAAGGTTTGGGGGAGGTGGCGGTACACCCTTCCCATTTATTCCCGGTATGATAGCTCGGTATTCAGGAGCAGGTCTTACCAATGAAGATATGTCCAAAAATCCTGTATGGAAAGACCTTATGGGCAATGGGTATGATTTACAGATGAAGAACTTCCTTTGGGGTGGAATGAGCGGAGTAGGTGGATATAAATTAAACTGGGGTGATTCTAGCATTTGGGTAAATTATATTACTCAAGGGGAACGTGGTACAGGTGAAGTTACTGATAATATAATCCATATTACAAGTGTTAAATTAAATTATGTGTTATTTGAAACAAGGGCAAGCCTTAAATCTGTTGAGTACAAAGTATTGATAAAAGGATTAACGGATGATATATATTTGCGTTATGGTGTATTTAATGATGGGAAAGAATTATGGACAGAAATAAAGAACGATGGTATATATACTTTGCCGTCGTATGATTACGATAGTAAATTTAATATGAAGTGGAAAGTGATGTCCCAAACCTATCCTATAGATTGCAATATTACCATCGAACAACTACCTCTCTACCCCGGTGCACTCGTCTTTGATGGTGTAGACGATTACGGTATTTGCGATAACTTCCCTATTCTGACTAAGGAAAAGGGATATACGGTGGTGGCGTTGAGACAGTGGATTGAAGAAAAGAACAGTATAACAGCACTGGTATCTAATAGCAAAAATTGGAATAAGGATGGTGCATTCGTATTTGAGTATAATAACTTAGAAAACAATTATCCCAATCTAGAAATATCTTTTGGAAACAATACCAACTTAGGTAGGGAAAAATCTTCTTTTACCTATCAAACGTCTAAACTGTATAATGGTAAAGAAATAGAATCTGGAGAGTTTTTAGGGAGTGATAAATTGATAGTTGCGAAGGCTAACGAAAATTTATCTCCATGCTCTAATGTTGCTATTTGGGAAATAGTTATTCTCGATCATGATGCCACCGAAGAAGAACTGACCAAGATCAAAGACTACTTCGTTAAAACCTATCCCTGGCTCTTCCCCGACCAAGGATGGACAGTAACCGGTAAAACCAACGAGGACGAAGATCGTGCTACTATTGCCAACATTACGGGCAATGGTAATGATTTTGTACTGTCGAATTTTGGGTTTGCAGAAGGGAGCGGGTACAATGAAGAAGGGGAATATGCTGGCTATCTGGTTACTGATGGGGTGGATGATAGAGTTGTTAGCAGATCCTTTACACTTAATAAAGATTGGACGATTGTTGGCAATTGGAAGATGTTGCAGCCTGAAGCTAATAAGTTATCTGGGATTGTTAAACAAAACAGCTTATTCATATACAATTATGTTGATGGGTTAAATATATCTATAAATGATGCTTGGAATTTTTTTAAACTTAAAGACATTCGCTCTGTTAATGCTATCTGTTCAGATGGTAGAATCTATCTGAATGATTGGACTGAAATAATAGACTCAAAACAACAAACCGTAAATGAAAGTGTTGGAGCATTGGTAATTGGTATTTTAGGTAACGTTTATACAAGTTTAGCTTTTAAAAACTTAGGCATCTACAACAATCAGATTCTCTCCAAAGACGACTGTATCAAAGCATATAACTATTTACAAACCCTAAAAGCAAAGTAAGATGAAATTGGAAGAAAAGTATTCGGTGATTCTTATGCAAGTAGGA
>ULXS01033149.1_pt1 | contig 43353 bp, 39 predicted proteins | sample 1961421 | NCBI WGS metagenome assembly ULXS01 (sample SAMEA4835842, study PRJEB28245) | human gut metagenome | biome: gut microbiome; material: fecal sample | place: Denmark | collected 2008
CCCGTATTCTTCCTTATTCGTAGCGAGGCTCAGTGCCGTATATTGCTGATTAAAGTCGTGATTACCAATCACATGATACATGGTTAAGTCCAAATCAGAGATAACCTTCTTATACGAATCATACAAAGGCATAACATCCCAGACGATATCTCCCAGAACCATTCCGTAAACTTCCTGCGAAGACAATTGCTTCAATGTTTCCTTCAAATCAACCACAGTTTCCGAAGCAAAGCGATCCAACTGTTCCTCATTTCTTGCCTGCGGATCAGAGATAGCTATAAAGGTAAAATCCTGAACCGGCTGTTCTCTCTTCACCAAGCTGAAATCACAACGATTCTTTTTCTTTTTTGCATCAATCCGGGCATAATAGCCAAGAGGCAATGCATTCTCTACATTAGTTTTGTAGTCCGCCGGAACAGAAAGATAAACGAATTTAGACTGTGCGGGATCAGATACCAACTGATAACGCCCTTTATCATCAGTCTGCGTAAAATTAACGCCATCTGTCACAACAACACCTGTAACAGGTTGTTTCTGCGTATCTGTCACCACACCACTTACGACAATCTCTTTTTTAACGGGTTGGTCTGCTGCATACCCTCCTGCTGCAAATAAATTCAGCAAAAGTAGCAAGGATAAAAAACGAATTGATTTCATGTTTCTTCTCTTTTTAGAATTTTAATTTCACGGCAAAGTAAACCCTAAAAAGCAAAAGAAAGATGTCATTCACATTACATTCCTATAACACGACCCGATTCATTAACGAATGTCAATCAGTTTATGTGTTTGCAGACTTAACCGCCATTTAGGATGTTGCATGACGCACGCCACTGTTTCCGTAGTATTACTACATGAACATGGTTGCAGAAAGAAATATTCAGCAGGAAGCAACTCGTAGACTCCAATATCCTGACCTTCGTAAACTACCTTCACCTCATCCATACGGGTAACCCCCAACTTCATCCCTTGCTTGGGAGAACAAGTCACCCAATCAATATTTTGGGGCAATGGGTTCGTTCCATTCGTTTCGATACAGACATACTTTCCCGCCTGGTGCAAACGGTCGATAAAAGCCTCATCAATCCAGAGAGAAGGTTCTCCACCCGTCAGGATAACCGTAACAGCCGGATACTTTCCTACTTCGGCAATAATTTCATCATCGGACATCAGTACACCTTCTTCATGCCGTGTATCGCAAAAAGAGCATTTCAGATTGCAACCGGAAAAGCGGATAAAGACAGCAGGCGTGCCGGTGTGATAGCCTTCACCTTGCAAGCTATAAAAAATCTCATTAATCTTTCTCATAAAAAATATTTATGCCGGCTTTCAGTAGGGTTATTCTTTCTCATAAGTGGCTACATTGGATTCAGATTCCTGTACCTCGACTTTAAAGCAAGTAGGTATCTGCTCACATATCCAGCGGGCTATATTCTCTGCGGTAGGATTGAATGGAAGAACTTCATTCAAATTACGATGATCTAACTTTCCTTTCACCGTTTCTTTGATGTGACTGAAATCAACTACCATTCCATCGGCATTGAGTTCCCGGGAACGGCAGTAGACTGTGATAATCCAATTGTGACCATGCAGATCCTCACATTTACTGCGATAGGAAAGTTTCAGGCTATGAGCAGCTGATATTTCCATGCGTTTGATAACTGTATACATATTCTTGTTAATACGCTAATTAAGAAAAGACTTCGTCTGTTGTCGCACCTAATGTCACCTCGGCACGGCACAAAAGTACAAAAATTCTAAGGATTACAGTTTAAATCTTCCGCTTTTATTCGTAAACACAAAGTGAATTGGCAACCTTACGCTCCCCTTTATTATCATAAAGTTTATTGTCAGTAAGCTTGTTTACAATTCCATTATCCGGTGCAGAAGCACTCCAAAGTGTAGTAGAGCCACCACCATCCAGATTCAAAGCTTTCTTTGCACCCAATACACGGAGAAGATGTGTCAACTCAGGGATATTGATACCTTCCGCCCTACCTTCGAAACGGCCCGCAACCGCAATCAGAAACACCGTTCCATCCTTCATCAGAGCCACGGCACTCCGTGGATGTTTAGTCTGAACGAATGACCAGTTACAAGCAGACAAATCACAAGCTTTTCCATCCAGCAGCATCAACGGACCGGAAACAAGAATACTCCCTTCTTTCTGTTCGCAGTTTTTCTCATACTGTTTCTTCCAAGATATAATGTCCAGTTTCCCTTTATCTATTTTCACGGCACCATTGGATACAGTGCTGAGTACACCAGTCGCAGTAGTATCCACCACCACCCCGTCTTTCCTCAAATAGCAGATAGAAGTTCCTTGCTTGATATTAAAATAAGAACCGTTAATAGCTGCCACTGCACCGGAACGACGGGCAGCATTACTGGTTTCTTCTTTAGGAGAATGAATTAAAATGTCAAACCGATGTTGCTCCGGTTTGATTTCAAGAATAGTGACATGCTGCGGAACACCATACAAAGAAACGAACTCCGCTTCGCGACAAAGTACACCTTTTCCCATAGAAGTTACATTCCAATGAGCAGTAACAAGTGCCAAAGAATCTGCAGTGGTCTGTGCCACCACAACAAATACATTACACAGTATCAGCAATAGCGTGAAAACGGACTTTCTCAAATACATGTTTTGATTTTATTGAAAATTCTTCGCAAACATAAGCATTTAAAGCGAATGTCAGACAACAAAGCAAACAGAACTTTCTCCGTAAACAAAAAAAGAGTACTTTTGCAACATGAAAACCCTTTATATAGCACTTGGTACACTCTCTTTAGCACTTGGTATCCTCGGCATTTTTCTGCCGTTGCTACCCACTACTCCGTTTCTGCTACTCACCGCTGCACTCTACTTTAAAAGTTCGCCTCGCCTATATAACTGGTTATTAAATCAGAAGCATCTCGGCCCTTATATCCGCAACTTTCGTGAAAACAAAGCCATCCCTCTACGCGCAAAAATAATTTCCATCTCGCTGATGTGGATCACCATGCTCTACTGCGTATTTTTTATCGTTCCATATATATGGGTAAAGGTAATACTCCTGATTATTGCAGCAGGAGTAACCTATCATATCCTTTCATTTAAGACGCTGAAGTAGATACTTATTTTACCGCTCCACCTATCTGTTCAAAGAATTCCCCTAACCCCTTACGTGCATCAGCCAGCTTATCCTCCCAATGTTTCACGGAGTTCTGCCCTATGATATCCGTCACATACTTCACAGCAATAAAAGGCACGTTCTTGACACGGCAAACAAAGGCTTGCGCAAAAGCTTCCATATCAACCACATCGCCTTTCACATCCGAAAGTTCTGTCAGAAACGTATCACCTGTATTACAAATGCCTTCTCCCGCCCAATGCGTACAATATCCCTTCTCTACCAACAAGGCAGAAGAATCAATCTCATATTCCAAGCCCATATCGGCTAACTTCTGCATATCACGATCTATAAAATGACGGCACACCAGAATATCTCCTACCTGGCAATCAATGCTTCCCGCCGTACCTACGTTGATCACCAAGTCCGGCTTGGCCTGATTGAGCACTTCAGAAACATAATAAGCTGACTTCACTTTGCCTACTCCCGTACGAATATAGCCGATGTGAACTTCTTCCTCTCCTATCAATCCGGGAAACTTTAACTCCGTAAACTCGCCCTGTACGGCGTAAGTAACTAAAATTTTCATACTGTATCTTTTTATTTTGAGCGAGTAAATGTACAACTTTTTTTTAGAAACTAAAATTCATCCACTTGCGACTTAATCTTTTCGATCTGCCTGATCAAGCAATCCATCTTCCGCCTATTCTTTTTAATCATTACAGGACGCAGAACAAACCAATTAAGGGTAATCCATAAAAACAAAACAGAATACGCTATCAGTCTGAACGTAAAAGATGAATTAAGAGTATATTCATACATATAAAGAAGGATACCGGAGGATAGCAAAATGAAATATAAACTCATTACCTTAGTCTGCATGAAAGTTTCTTTCCCTTTCAGCATAAGCAAATTATTCAGATAATCGATATTCGACTGTTTCTCGTCCAATGACCTATACAAAGAAGTTATCTTCCGATTGACCACCACCACAATACACATCGGCAGGATTCCCACAATGATTCCAATCTTAGTACTCAAGAATTGCGGTTTGAAATAGATCCAGATAAATATCATAAAAAGGATAGTCAACACTAAGATAACATCAAGAAATATCCCCTTTTTAAGACCGTTTTTTCTGAAACGACTGATCTTATTCAATATTTCAGATTGATCGGCAGCCGGAACAGTCTGCCTGTTCCACAATTCTTTTATATCAATATTACTCTCCATATTCTTTGAATTTTCTTGTTAACCGGACTTTTATACGATGAATTCTTACACGGACATTACTCTCCGACAATCCAATGATTTGCGCTATATCTGCTTGCCTGACATCTTCCAGTTCCAGCGAAATGATAATGCGGTCTATCTCCGAAAGTTCTGCAATAAACTTGTATAGTAACTGAATCTGCGGCTCAATATCCGTCTTTTCATCTTCAAATAAATCGGCAGGAAACTGCGTAGATAAGATTTGCTTCTTCCGTTCCAGCTGACGCAGGCAGTTATTGGTTGCAATACGAAATATCCAAGTATCAATATTGGCTTCATTCCTGAAGGTGGACAGATATTGCCAGACTTTAATAAAAGTTTCCTGAGCCATGTCCTGAGCTAAGCTGTAATCATTTACATACCCCATGCATAAGCGGAATATTTTATTCCAGTACCCTCTATATATATCTTCAAATACCACTTAACGCTCTTTTATAAATTCACAAATTTGATGGATGAACCATTCCTTATCATCAAACATCACAAAATGCAAGCCTTTATCTGCATATCTGATTTGTGCTACTGACAAATTCTTATATTGATTCTTAATGACCGTATCTATATGTTTGAAATAAGGTTCCAAAAGTATAAGAGAAGGGACAACTATATTCTTTATACATTCTCTTAAATCTGTATTCGAGAAATCACAGAATAGTTTAGCATACGTCTTTCTGTCAGATGCCAATCCCCAGTTTACGATTTCGGCAAATCTCAATGAATCAGTGGTAAGCGTTGCCGCACTCATTCTTTGCATCTGTGCAAATTGCTCCTCATCCATAGCTGTAATCCTGTCAATTAAATCTGTGCAATCATTATCAGGAGCAGATTTAAAATCAGGAACTGTCAAAGCCATCAGACAAGGCAAGGCATCTACAATCACAATCTTTCCTGTAAGCTCCGGGAATTCAGCCGCAATTGCAAGTACCAAACCACCTCCCATACTATGCCCCACGAGAATAGGTTTCTCTATCCGCTCCTCTTTGATAAACTTTGCAATCTGCATTTTCCATCTTTCGAATGATGGACACTCTTCAGGTGCAACGCCCGAAAAGCCCGCCATTGTCAGCACATAGCAGGTATAGCTGTCTTTCAGTACGCTGACTGTTTCCGCCCAGACATCCCCCGAGCATGCAAAACCGGGTATAAATATAACGGTTTGTTTTCCTGTTCCCGATTTTACTACCGAAAAAGGATAATCCTGTGCAAAAATCAAAAGAGAAGTTCCCAATAACATCAGGGGCAAAAGTAATCTTTTCATCGCCATATATTCTAAAGTTTTTCCTTTAGATACGGGTCACTCCGAAATGTTACAAGAAAAAGAGAATAGTATCGGAAAACTTCAATCTGATTTTTGTCTATTCTATAAGTTTTTCGGACATATCACCTGTTTGGCCATCCAGAAATTAGTAAGAGAAAGCTGATTAGCCTTGCGCTTTTGCTCTTCCTCCACTATATAACCTTTTTTTTCAAAGAAAGGGCGGGCTGTTAAACTCACTTCAGATGTAATCCGCATAATTCCATTTGTAATTGCATACTGTTCTATTTCATTCAAAAGCATTGTAGCAATGCCTTCACCCTGAAAATCCTTGTGAACAAACATAGAGTGTAAATAACCCTGGGGAGTGATAGATGAAAAACCTACGATTTTCGACTGTTGATTAACAGCTACAATAAAGTAATGGGTCTTTATCATATCTTCTATATTAGAAAGATCATCCCCACATGATGCCCAGTCTTCAACTTCCGCCTGTGAGTAATCGCGCCTATTTATCGCGAGGACGGTATTCTGAAATAAATTTTTCAACTCAACAGTATCCGACTGCAAAGCTACTCTGATTATAAAGTCCGTTTTCATGTTACTTCAAATTTATTGTTCTACATGTATCTTTCATTCTCAGGAAATCGACAATTGAATTATAGGCAATATCATTCTTTAGAATACCTGAGCATTTAGCAAACATGCGAATTTCCGTGAGCACCCCATTTTATAGTATTTTTCATTCAGTCTTTGATATACTTTCTCTTTTAACAGCCTCCCAACCGATGATAGCTGTTTTACGAACTTCTCCCCAATGGTAGTTTCCCAATTCCCCCGAAGAGCGAATGACACGATGGCATGGAATAAGGAATGCAACGGGATTTTCCCCCACAGCCGTGCCGACAGCCCTACAAGCACGAGGACTGTCTATCTGTGAAGCAATGTCCCCGTAGGTAATCAAAACTCCTGCCGGAATTTTCAATAACGCTTCCCAGACTTTCAACTGAAAATCTGTGCCTTTCAGATGCAGTTTGATTTCTTTCAGCCTGCTCCAGTCCTGCGTGAAAATAAACAAAGCGTTCTGTTGGATTCCGTCCACGGTCTGTGTGTATCGTGCCCGGGGAAACCGCTTTTGCAGGGAGCTAAAAGCGGTCGCATGATCGTCTGCGAACTCCATGCAACAGATACCTTTTTCAGTCGACGCAATCAATATTTCACCGAACGGACTTTCTGCGAAACTGTAATTGATCGAGAGGTTCTCGCCGCCATTCTTGTATTCGCCCGGCGTCATTCCCTCAATATTGACAAACAGATCGTACAATCGCCCTGTCCCCGAAAGGCCTGTTTCCATCGCTGCATCGAACAACGAGGCATGGGTTTCGTCCAATATTTTTTTTGCATATTCGATACTGGTATATTGCAGAAACTTTTTAGGACTGACACCTACCCATTCGGTAAATATCCGCTGAAAACGTGATCCACTCAATGCCACTTCACTTGCCACTTCATCAAGCCCAGGTTGCCGTTTGAAATTGGCACGAATATATTCTATTGCCTGTGCAATACGTGTATAATCGAGTGTCTCCTGTCCGTTCATAGTGCCAGTCGGGGTTGGGATTCCAATTCAAGCAAGAACTTTTTAGCCGGAAGTCCTCCGCCGTAACCTGTCAACGAATGGTCGCTGCCTATTATTCGATGACAGGGTGCAAATATCGACATGGAATTTGCACCGTTGGCATTGGCAACTGCGCGTACAGCTTTGGGCATACCGATCCGCTGCGCCATTTCACCGTAGGAAATTGTCTTGCCGAAAGGTATCTTCAGCAATTCATTCCACACCGTTTTTTGAAAGTCCGTGCCCACGAACAGCAGCGGCACATCGAACTCCCTGCGCTTTCCGGCAAAGAACTCGTCGAGTTGCCTCACTGCTTTCTCTATTACTTCCGACGTACCCACCTCGAACTCAGCACGCAATATCCGTTTCAACCGCCGATCTACATGGTCGCGATGTTTCTCCACCTGCCAGTCGCATAGGCAGAGCTTATCATCAAACGAACCAAGTAACAACACACCGCACGGCGATTCGTAACGCTTTATCTTGATAGTATTTTTCTCTTTCATAACTTTCATATAAATTTTGCACGTTCTATAACCTCTTTTTACGGCATCCCCTCGGCGGTGGGCGTTACCTCAAAAATAACCACTACTTTCTTTTTCGGCAATTGAGTCCTTATGCACATTGGCAATAACGGACTGCGGGAGCTCTTCGGTTCTTTTGTTCATATTCTGCGGAAATAAATCGGTCGTTCCGGCCATAAACATAGCCAACAATATGATAATTAGTTTTTTGTTTATAATGCAATATATGCTTTTTGTTTCGACGATGCAAAGTTACGACAACCCTTTTTCTTTATCGACCCGAAAATTGCTATTTTTGATTTAATAAATTATTTGCTCAAATTTGCTTTTCAGCTATGTGTTTATTTTATAATATACGTTTTGAGCGCTTCCACATACTCCTCAAAAGCGTCTACTCCCTGTGGCGTAATCTTACAGATAGTGCAAGGCATCTTTCCCTTGAACGTCTTCGTCACCTCCACATACCCCGCTTTACTGAGTTTATCAATCTGCACGCTGAGGTTGCCTGCCGTTGCTCCCGTCTGTTGCCGGATAAAGACAAAGTCTGCCTCTTCAACACCAATAAGCAACGACATCACCGCCAGGCGCAATTCGGAATGCAGTAAGGGGTTCAGTTCTTTAAACATATCATTCGTTTTTCTTTCGTTTACTACTCAACAAAGCAAATAGAGACATGCCCAACAGAGGCAGATGATACAGTCCCAGGTAAAATCCGGTATCAGTGGCAAAATTACCCATATTGTAACATCCTATAATAACGCCTACCATCGCTGTCACCCGCAACACAACCCTGCTTACACTCCGCTTACTTAATATTAGCAAAGTGAGAAAGACAGGTGTCATAGGGCAGAACCCCAGCACTGCGCCACTATCCAACAGATAGTGCAGCCGGAAATCGGGCAAAGCTGTACGTAGATCCATCGGCCACCACAGACAGAATAGAGCAACAGGGATTGTCCAACCCGTCTTCCAGGTTACATAATCAAAAGAGAATACAGTATTGCCCTTCCACGCAGCCCAAAACCAGATAAATGCCACAAATCCCATCATCACCACATTGACCGTCACCATACTGAAACCATACAGTTCCGTCACAGCCATATTCTGTATCACGGCATACAGCAGATAAAAACACCCTGCAATCGCCATAAAATACCTACTGAACTTACCTTTCCAGACAATAACGGCCAACAGAGCCAATATCATTACTATCTGAAAATAAACAGTATAAGGATACATATCCATAATAAAGGCATGTCCCAGTGTATAAAATATCAAATCTCCCGTAGCCTCAAGCTTAAAGTCTTTCGTCGCCATCGGCATCAAAAGGAACTGCAAAAGTACAAGTAACAAAAAGAACTTCCAAGAGGTCAGGAAATTCTCGAAACGACTTTTTGTCATGTGCCGCCTCCTTTCTTCACTTTATAGTTTAGGAAATGTCCCGGAATAACCATCATAAAAATAAAAGCCAAGGCAAAAAGCAATATCTGGTCGAATCCGTGTATAAAGAGGCAACCTAATGACGACAGAGCTCCCAAAGTTCCTCCTATAGTCACTACCTTCATGTTTACAATCAGGCCGGTCAACGCCGTACCCATTCCCATTATCAGCAATATGATGAACAAGACAGGCAAACTCCAGTAGAAGATGGCGACCCAGGTTATCAGGAACCCACCCAGCCCGAATACGGTCCAGACGTACCCCAATATCCGGTCGATATAGGTTCGTGCCATCTTCTGCTTCTTCCGGTTTATCCACAAGGTAGCAGGAAAAGAAACCGCAGGCAGCAGAAACCACATCCATTGCCAGTTGTAATTATCGGTTTCTTTCAGGAGAAACCAAATCACCAGAGATATCACCGTACACGAATATCCCCATATCAGAAAAGGCATTCCGGCATTTTCAGCCATCTTATACTTTGCGTTCTGTATCATGTGAGTGATGAGTTCCAAACTCTCTTTCTCAGTCATATTTTTATTATCCATTACCAACTATTTTATTTATCCGAAATCATACATACAAACTAACATTCATTCCTTATCTTACATTAAATAATAAAACAGGAAGAACAGTAGCAATAATAAACACAGGGTTAATATCAGCAACAGCCTTGTCGTCACAGCATATTGTCTGGCAAACAACTTTTTTTTTAATAAAAGTACTTCGCCAAATGTCAATACAGCCAACCAGGCGTAACCATAAAAAGTCGTGATATGCCAAACATCCTTCGACCCCATGTATACTGCAAAAAACAGGTAATCAGAAATCAACGATATCCCAACGGCAAGCGATGCCACCACAAGGGCTTTTTTCATCAGATTCTCTGTTCTATTTTCGGAAGCCAGACAAATATAAATACCTGCCGCCCAGAAAAGAGGATTCACCGTAAGCATCAACAGTATTCCCAACTGCGGATTATGACTCCAGGGAACCCATAATACGACATTGGAAAGCCAATACATGCACATTATCATCAGTATCGTAACCGTCCACCATAATTGGCTCTTTTGTTTATTTAATCCTGCAACATCCATCATTTCATGTCTACTTTAGAAGTTAATAATCCGTAAGATCGAGCACCTTCACCAGCAAGAAAGCCAGCAACACCATGTTTCCAATGAGAAGACAACCAAGAAGTGAGTTCATCGTAATTCCTCCTAATTATTTATTTGAAACATAGTTTTCTTTCTTTGCGGCAATATTCAGCATGTGCCCGGGAATAATCATTGCAAAGACAACAGCCACAGCGAAACAAAGTAAAGACACATAGGTAGGAACATCTTCTCCCATTGCTGTAAATACCATGTACAAGCCTATCGCCAACCCGATTGACGAGAAAAGACAAAAATCTTTGTAGCGAACAATAATGCCTGTAATATTTCCACTACCCGCATCCAGATTACAGCGGGTATTCTGTATCATTTGAGAGATGAGTTCTAAACTCTCTTGCTCGGTTATCTTTCTATCTTCCATACTTATTGATTTAATGCAATTATTCTTTTGTGTGTTTTCTATTCAATCGATGTCCGGGAACAATCAACATAATAATAAAACAAACAGCAAAAGCAGGATACATAAAGTTGATTCCAGGCGGATTAAACAAAATATGCGATATCATAACTACTGATATGGTCAATGCACAACCAGAAGCATTTCTCATCCATGAATCATTTATTATACTTCCTGTAATACTGACTCCCAATGAGCACAGCATCAAAATTATAGGCAACAACAATAACATGGAATTAAAATAGAGAGCAGCTATTATAGAAATACCAATTCCATATTGTCCTATATTGCTCCAAATAGCGAGTAAAACCTTATCCGTATAAGTCAAAACCGGTTTATCTTCCTTTTTCTTCAGCCAGCGCATCACCGGAAAACCAATAACAGGTACAGCCAACCAGCCCCAATTCCAAAGCGGGTTACCAGTTATCAGAATCAAGATATAAACCACAATCGCAATTATCGCACAAAGATACCCCCACAACAAGAGAATGTTCACATTCCCCAACCGAAGGTTTTTCTTACTATTCTGTATCATCTGCGTGATAAGCTCCAAACTCTCTTTTTCAGTTATTTTTTTGTCTTCCATAATAGTGTCTTTCTCTTTAATACCTAAAATTATTTTTTTGCCTTATTTTGTAGGACTCTCACATCTTTCAACTCCACATCAATCGTTTTTGCTTCAGCCGTCATGTCTAAATCTACAATTGCACAATTCTCCGTCGGCACCCCGTCTTCCCGGTCCAGTTGATAATTACCGTTTTCATCGTGGTACATATACAATTTACATTTACCTTCGGGCATCTCTTTTAATACAAGTGTTGCCGTATCACCCGTAGCATCTACCATTGCATATTGCCCTTTATCGGCAGCAATCATCACCTTTCCTTTTGCCGAACGGATGTTCTTCACTTTCACCGTCAAGTCGCTCTGTGCTGATACTGAAACCGCACATACGCTCACAACCGACAATGCAACCCATTTAAAACCAATTGTTTTCATAACTGTACTCCATTTAAAATTCTACAATAATCATACACTTCGGACTCGAACTCCACTGCAAAGATAAGTGGTTTATTTTATAAATCAAATTATTTTATAAATTAATTTATAGAAAGCAGTAAGAAAGCTTTCGAGAACGTACAAATACTCAGGAGTTAACTTATAAGTGCTCAGGATGACAGATACTCAGTAAACCATTACCTAATAGAGACGAACAATTCCACTATTATAACCAACTAATTCTTACCCTACAAGAATAGGAATAGTTTTAGGCATCCGCCAAACAAACCCTTTTCAGTCTGCATAAGTGCCGTTTTCATGTTATTTCGATGCTCAGGCAACATTTTTCCCTGAAAAGTTTTTGTAATCTCCAAGTTAATTGTATTTTTGTGTACAATTTTGGTATAGTAATGACTGACGAAGAAAAGAAGCGATTAAGTACCTTTGAAGCGAGACTGCGTCATTTAGTCTTTTTGCATGACGAATTGAGGCGCGAAAATGCTGAACTAAAGCAACTTCTGAAAACTAAACAAGAAGAATGCGAGCAAGTACATGCTGAATATAAAGCTTTGGAAGACGACTATACAAACCTAAAAACAGCAATGACAATCAGCCTTAACGGCAGCGACGTAAAAGAGACGAAACTGCGATTGTCCAAATTAGTGCGTGAAGTCGATAAATGCATCGCTTTGTTGAATGAATAACAAGATGTATGAACGATAAGATAAAGATAAACCTACAGATGGCAGGCTCCACCTATCCCCTCACCATACCGCGTGAAGAGGAAGAAATGATAAGAGAAGCCGCCAAACAGGTGGATATACGGCTCAATGCGTATCGAGAACATTACCAGAATGTAACTCCTGAGAAGATTATAGCCATGGTGGCCTATCAATTTGCCTTGGAGAACCTGAAAATGAAAAACCGAAACGACACTCGTCCGTATGCCGACAAGATAGAAGAACTGACAGAGGTGCTGGAAACATACTTCAAAGGACTGTAAACGTCCGGAAGCCTTTCCTTGAGAACACCAAAGCCAGCAAAAGAATTAGAAAATCCACGCACTGTGTGAAAGTGTCCCTTCTGAAAACAAGGGTGACTTTCCTGCGGTGCGTTTTTTATTTATATACTTAAAACAAATTGAAATGACAGTAACAATACTAGTATCCATTGCCTGTTTCATTATCGGTGGATTTCTGTCGTACATGTTCTTCAAGCACGGTTTGAAGTCCAAATATGACAACATTCTGAAAGAAGCCGAGGCTGAAGCGGAAGTGATTAAAAAGAATAAGTTGCTCGAAGTAAAGGAGAAGTTCCTGAACAAAAAAGCAGACTTGGAGAAAGAAGTAGCGATCCGTAACCAGAAAATTCAGCAAGCGGAGAACAAGTTGAAACAACGTGAGTTGGTACTGAACCAACGCCAAGAAGAGATACAGCGTAAGAAATCAGAAGCTGAAGCGGTGAAAGAAAATCTGGAAGCCCAACTGGTTATTATCGACAAGAAGAAAGACGAACTGGATAAACTGCAACAGCAGGAAATTGAAAAACTGGAAACCATTTCCGGTCTTTCGGCCGACGAAGCCAAAGAACGTATGATCGAGTCTTTGAAAGAAGAAGCCAAGACGCAGGCCCAGTCCTTCATCAACGACATCATGGACGATGCCAAGCTGACTGCCAGCAAAGAAGCAAAACGTATTGTAATACAATCCATACAGCGTGTAGCTACGGAAACTGCCATCGAAAATTCAGTGACCGTATTCCACATTGAATCAGACGAAATCAAGGGACGCATTATCGGTCGCGAAGGCCGCAATATCCGTGCGCTTGAAGCCGCAACAGGTGTGGAAATTGTAGTAGATGATACGCCCGAAGCTATTGTATTATCAGCTTTCGACCCTGTACGTCGTGAAATAGCCCGCCTGGCACTGCATCAGTTGGTGACTGACGGACGTATCCACCCTGCACGTATCGAAGAAGTTGTATCTAAGGTACGCAAGCAAGTGGAAGAAGAAATCATCGAAACCGGTAAACGTACTACGATTGACCTCGGTATCCATGGTTTGCACCCTGAACTGATCCGTATTATCGGTAAGATGAAATATCGTTCTTCTTATGGTCAGAACCTGTTGCAGCATGCCCGCGAAACAGCCAACCTTTGTGCTGTGATGGCATCGGAACTGGGTCTGAACCCCAAGAAAGCAAAACGTGCCGGATTGCTGCATGATATCGGTAAAGTGCCCGATGAAGAACCGGAATTGCCGCATGCACTCTATGGTATGAAGCTGGCTGAGAAATTCAAGGAAAAACCGGATATCTGCAACGCTATCGGTGCCCACCACGATGAAGTGGAGATGACGAGCCTTCTGGCACCCATCGTACAGGTATGTGATGCTATCTCTGGTGCCCGTCCGGGAGCACGTCGCGAAATTGTTGAGGCTTACATCAAGCGACTGAACGATCTGGAACAGTTGGCAATGGCCTATCCGGGTGTGACAAAGACGTATGCTATCCAGGCAGGTCGTGAGTTGCGCGTAATCGTTGGTGCCGATAAGATTGACGACAAGCAGACTGAAAACCTTTCCGGTGAAATCGCGAAGAAGATACAGGATGAGATGACGTATCCGGGACAAGTGAAGATCACGGTAATCCGTGAGACACGCGCAGTAAGTTATGCGAAATAAATTGTAAAGATTGAAATTAGTGATAAAGAGGTGGGGAAACAAAAAATCCCTGCCTCTTTTTGTTTTCTTTGTTATTCACGAAACTGTTTCTTATTTTTGCATCCACAAACCAAGTAATCCTGATTGTCAATTATGGAGCCATATCAATTTGAAGTTTGTGCCAACTCCGTAGAGAGTTGCCTTGCCGCACAGGCAGGGGGAGCAAACCGGGTGGAGCTATGCGCCGGAATACCAGAAGGGGGTACTACCCCATCTTACGGAGATATCGTCATTGCCCGGGAAGCCTTAACAAAGACTCTTTTGCACGTCATCATCCGTCCCCGTGGCGGAGATTTTCTGTACTCCCCCATTGAGCAACGCATTATGCTGAAGGATATCGACAACGCCCGCCGATTGGGAGCAGACGGAGTTGTATTCGGTTGTCTTACCGCTAAAGGAGATGTAGACCTTTCCTTAATGAGGCAGCTGATCGAAGTATCACAAGGTATGTCCGTTACGTTCCATCGTGCTTTCGATGTATGCCGCAATCCGCAGGAAGCGCTGGAGCAAATCATAGAGTTAGGTTGTAACCGTATTCTTACTTCCGGTGCACAGGCCACGGCCGAACAGGGCATCCCTTTATTAAAGAAATTGCAGCAGCAGGCAGACGGGCGTATTATCCTACTGGCAGGTTGCGGAGTAAATGAAAATAATATCGCTCACATCGCCACGGAAACCGGTATCCGGGAGTTTCACTTCTCAGCAAGAGAGACTATCGAAAGCAAGATGCTGCACCGAAACGGAACAGTTTCGATGGGGGGTACTGTGAACATAGAAGAGTATCGTCGCCCCATCACTACCGCAGAACGCGTAAAAAAAACAATAAAGGCGTTGACCGGTCCAATTAAGAATTAATTTAAAACAATCAATATGAAGGCATTAAGTGTAATCACTTTATTAACTCTCCTCAGCATTTCATGTGCGCATGAAGCTAAAAACCAAAGCTCCCCAAACTCTACTTCCGACACCATTACGCCTGCTTTCCTGAAACAGGAAGAAGCCGCACTCCTACTTCAGAAAGAAGATGAGCATATCCGCAGATGGAGCTCATTTGACTTGGCTTCACACACTGTTGGTATCGAAGGCGGAAAACAGGGATATTTGCAGTTTGCCGGTGCACAGACCCGTAATTGGAATGACGAGGAAACGGCTCTGCTTATGAAATCATCTCAATTCATCAATCAGATTATCCGTGAAAAAGAACTGAAGCTTCCCTTCCCGGAAAAAGTCAGATTGATAAAGTCAACGATAAAAGAAGAAGGTGGCGCAGGAGGATATACCCGAGATACTTACATCGTACTTATCGACAGGTTGCTGGAACATCCCGAATATGCGACCAAATTGCTGGCACATGAAGCATTCCACGTCCTTACCCGAAACAATCCGGATTTCCGTAAGAAGATGTACAGTGTCATCGGTTTTAATATTCTTCCAAAGGAAATAGAATTTCCCGAAGAGTTGAAAGAGCGGTTCATCTCCAATCCGGACGTTATCCGCCACGACAGTTATGCTACTTTTACCATCAACAGTGAAAAGAAAGATTGCTGCATGATTATCTATGCTACAAAGCCTTATGAAGGAGGGAACTTTTTCCAATATCTTAATATCGGCCTTGTGCCTATTGATAAGAACTCAGGAAAAGCAATGGAGGAAAATGGAAAAGCAATCATTCATTCTGTGGAAGAAGCCAGTGATTTCTATGATAAGATGGGACGCAATACAGGCTATATCATCGATCCGGAAGAGGCGCTGGCGGATAACTTCAGCTTTCTCTTGACAAACCAGGTGGAAAACTTATCTTCACCCGAACTGATACAAAAAATGGAAGAGGCTTGCAAATAAGTCTCTCCCACTCTACTGTCGCTTTTCTTATAGTCCTTTCACCGTTTTCACCAACTGCTCACCCAAGCCGATGGTATAACCCTGTGAAACAAATACCACGCGATTGAAAGTATCGGCAATGATAAATATGGGCAATGTATCTTTGCGTTTCAGCTTCATATTCTTCACAATCTGCTGGGCTATGTCTTCTGTGTCGATTCCATAAATCACAGTATTAGGTAAACCGGGGAAGTCAGCAGCACGATATTTGCCGGCCTGTTCCTGATTCGGGAAGAGTAATACAAGTTTTCTACTCCATTTCTCCAGATCGGCTTTCAAAGCAGAGATATCCCGTAAGGCATGGTTTGTAGGTTCCTGATTCACTCCAAGAATACCGACAACGAAGTATCCACGGCCACAGGCTTGAAGCAGACTTTGCTTGTTGCCGCCTTCCAATGTTGTGAACAAGCTCTCCGAATTGAAGTTTCCGATAACCTGTACTTCATCTTTATTTTCACGCATCACCAGTTTCGTTTCTGTACGTCCACCTGCTTTCACATTCAATGATGTCATTTGCGCCAATACACCACCACTTGCCAGGCGGGTACCGGTTACCAGAATATAATCTCCGGCATCCAGAAACGTTCCCTCCTTCAGCAAACTGCTCCATGTAACGCCGCCACCCATGTCTGTGTCACCCTCATCATAAGATAACAACTGCAAATTACCTTGCGGAGTTACTTTGGAAATAGTGAAATGAGAATAATATTTCGGATTATCCAGTGACTGAATCGGTGTATATTTAGCTGCAAGCCTGCCCTTCTGCGCAGGTGCCTGTCCGACTGCTTCAAAGTTCACATCTATGGCTCCGTCGTCAGTTATCAGCTGTACCTTACCCGTCACCTCATCAATGCGTGCAGGAACTCCCATGCTGCGTGCCATGGCCACGAAGAAGATATCGCGACTGTGGGCATCGGCCAAACGTGCTTTCCACACACCTTCGGGAGATACAGGAGGTGCCCCCAGATTACATTCCTTGTTCACCTGAATGTTCTTTGCCACCCATGCAACCATCTTCATAGGCTCTGCCACATAAGCCTCAACATCTTCTTTCGAAATCACCTTACCAAAGAAAGTTTTATACGGAGTCAACATTTCATTGCTTACGCGCGGGTTGCGCACATATTTACGGAAATATCCGGCATTCGTCGTACGCACACGAGACTGCATGTGATCTATCAACACATCCAAACGAACATCACGAAGATCTTTTGCCGAAATCTGCTGCAAAAGGTCTATTCCTCCTTTCCTGGAGTTATCAGAACGCAAACGAGTCATGAACTCACGAATTACTCTGTAATTTCCACGGGCGGCAACCAGAATCTTGGCTACTGCATCCCGATCCAACTTATAATCTCTCGCAAAGTTGCGTGCCGCCTCTTCCGAGATGAACTTACCGACATAAGCATTACGAATAGAGTCTTCTATCGCCAGTCTGCGGTCATTTTCCGCCCGCTGTTCCGGCGTCACTTCGGGCAAGTTGGCACTTTCTGTGGGAGGCACAATATCAACATCTACCGTAAAGCTGTCACCCGCTTGCTTATCAAGGGTTACGGTCAGTTCCGCTTGCTTGCCAAAGGAAAGTTTGGAGAAGCCGAAACGGCCATCTTTGGAGGCCCAGACAAGCATATCCCCTTTTCCTGCAGTCAGTCCGCACAGACCACTATCGTCAGTATGTTTCGTTGCTACGGTATAGAATTCCGCATAATTGTAGAGTTTGAACTCCACGCAGGCGTCAGGAACCGGATTTCCCGCTTCATCTTTCACCATAACCTTGGCTTGCGCTGTAGGCGCATAATTATCAATCACATTGATTTCCGTATACGTGGGGTTAACGGACATTACTTCTTCTTTTCCTTCATAACGTCCGAAAACCTTTGTATGCATCAACATTCCGCGACTGGCAGGTGCATTGAACCAACCAAGATCCAGTACCGGTTCCGGTTCGCAAGCACCCAGAAAATGCCATTTACCATCTGCCCAGGCTTCCACCCATGCATGGTTATCGTCCGTATGTGCCCATCGTGGTGTATAAACCTGCCGTGCCGGAATACCTACCGAGCGAAGTGCCGCCACCAGCAAGGTAGATTCTTCGCCACAACGCCCGTAAGCAGTATTCACTGTTGCCAGTGGTGAACTGGTACGGGCATCGGAAGGCATATAGACGGCTTTCTCATGACACCAATGGTTCACTTCCAGGATGGCATCGTATAAAGAAAGGGACTTCACACGATTTTTCAACTCCTTATAAAACACTACCCGCGCACTATCCAGTTGTTCGTTGTTCACCCGCACCGGAAGTACAAAATGTCGGAACAAATCTTCGGGAATGATCTTTCCCCAAGGCATTTCCTCTGCGGCACGCTGGGATGCGCGGATATTCATTAAGTGAAATTCACCAGGATAATCAGTAATATCCGCCAGTGGCATATAGGCATAAAAGAATTCCAAGGCTTCCTGCTCATAAGTGCTCAGCGAAGCATCATCCAGTATCGTAAATAGTTCTCCCTGCGGCATCAGAGCCTTCTTTTGCTGAAAGTCCTGCTCCACGCGCGAACGATACGAGGCATCGGTCATGAAATGGGATTCTCCACAGGCAGCAAGCAGACAAAGTAGCCAGCATATTCCGAAAAGTTGTGTAGCTCGTCTCATAATACTTACATTAATTAAGGTGTGAGCTACAAAGTTAAAGAATTATCTGAAGTTTATTTCAGATGTACCACTAAAGTTGTATCCTCAGAGAAGGTAAAACTGCATTTTTCGTAAGAAGGGGGGCCCATAACACCTTCAGCATCATTGCTGAAACCAAACTTCTCCACAGGGATACCGAAAGCACCGGTATCCAATTTACCATTTCCATTTTCATCCTGATACATGGAGAAGGCATAAGTTCCTGCCGGAAGCCCTTTACAGGGGATAGACACAACTTTATCCTTCACCTCTACTGCAAAACCGGCAAGCGGCTTCTTCATGAATGTCTCTTGAGAGTTGTAGATGGCGACATAGAGTTTACCAGCCACATTTTCAATACCACGTACTTCCAGAGTAAGATTTTGTGCAGACAGACTTTGAGTTGCAAAAGCCAAAACACATACGAAACTAATAATCATTGCTTTCATTTGAATTGTTTTTAAAGAGTTTATAAATAGATACGCGGACGACACGGATTAGGCGGACGAACACGGACCTTTTTTTAATTAAATTAGAAATTAGAAACATCATAAGCCGCCTTCTTCCCAAGTGTGATAAACACCCCGATATAGAAGAAATGATCGTTTGAAGCCAGAATAGCTTTATTATTCACCCGCCCAAACTCATTTTTCCGACAAAGGATATTGGTAGCAGAAGCATGGATAATCACTTTCTTACTGGGCAGGAATGTCAGTCCGAGATCAAGACTGTTATAAGGCTTCACATGATCATTCATCAAGCCCGGTAAATCCGGATTATGATAGGGACGCCCACTGCTGAAACGGTTCGTCAGACCGACTATCGTGCCGATTCGCGGAATGGAATACTTCAGCACTACGGATGCATTGTGCCGAGTGGCATATTGCGGAGTAGTCAGTTCCGTATATTCCTGAAACTTCCGCTTGGCAATATTATATGTATAGGAAAGTTGGTATTCCAGATTCTTCAACAGAACACGGTCATTAAAGAATAAGTCGAAACCTTTACTGTAACCATGACCACCGGAAGTCAGCATTTCCGCTGCATCTACCGTTCCCTTTTCCACCAATGCCAGACGGTCATATTTCTTATAATAAAGTTCAGCTTTGTAGAAACGCCCATCACCCTCATACTGTGCACCCACATTATACTGAATGCATGATTCCGATTTCAACTTGTTCTCCTGAGCCAGCAATCTGCTAACCGGCAACTGTGTATATCGTCCCGCCGTAGCAGAGAGTACTACATCTCCCAAATAGTAATTAACAGCCAGACGGGGTGAGAAATTCACCTTTTCATTCAATGAAGTATATTCTGTGCGGACAGAAAGTTCCGCCTTCAGTTGCTCCACCGGATAGTAAGTCGCCGAAAGAAAGCCTGCACTGATCGTCGGATTGATTTCATGATGGCTATCTATTCCCTCCGCCTCTTTCATCTGATATTGATAACGATTCTCATACCGGCGGATAAAGCTCTCCACTCCCATATCCAGACGAAAAGCCGGAGAAATACGCTTGAACACTTTTGCCTTTGCATGAAGTTCCTGTTGTTGTTCCATCCAATGATCTGTCGAAAGTGATACATTACCTATCTTCTGTTCAAAGAAAGAGAATGCTACACCTGCAAACCAGTTCCATCCACCGGAAGTACGCTTACGGAAAGTTGTATTGAGATAGAAATTATTCTCATTCAAATCGAACAGTCTACGTTCAGCACCTTCATAATTGGAAAAGTCAGTATGATCATAGCCGCCATAAATCTTGAAAAGCGTAGCATCATCGGGATGATAGCGAAATTGTGCCGATCCGGTCATCATCCGGTAGGGATCTTCAAAATCCGTACGTCCTGAATAGATATGATCATAGACACATAAGTCCTGATAATCCAAGTTCACCGAAAGCGAACCTTTATCGAAAGCCCGTGTACCTCCTCCACCGAAGCCTACCATAGAGGCATTGATGCCTAACTTATTGATAGGGCTCTTATCCTTTGTCTCCAATGGTAACACAGCCGAGAGTGCATCCCCGTATTCCAACGGAGCCCCACCCGATTCCAAATTAACACCACTGAACATAAAAGTGGAATAACGCCCGCGTGCCGGTGAGTTTATACCTGTAGCCGTATAAGGATTCAAGACGTGCATTCCGTCAATGTATGTCTGTGTTTCATCACTACTTCCGCCTCGCACCAGCAGCCGGCCACTTTCTCCTTGTACCTGCGTGCCCGGCAGTGTCTGCAATGCCTGATACAAATCACCGTTTGCACCTCCCACAGTCACCAGTTCCACTGGACTCATATCACTCCAACGACTGTTGGCAACAGGCGTTCTTTTACCTTTCACTACCACTTCCTTCAAATCTACACTGTCATTGTATAGTTGCAAGAAAACGGTATCCGTCACAGCTGTCTGCGCCTCCAAGTGCTGCACCATCAGCAATACACTTACACTAAAAAGTAGAATCAATCTTTTCATTTAATCTATGTTCTTTACGATTTCCGTCAGCAAACATAGACTATGATTTTCAGGCAAAAAAATATCCGGGACAGACTGCCCGGATATGTGACAAACAGCACTCCTCCTGTGACGAATGGCTGTATTTTTCTTTATTCTGTGACGAATGACTACCCTTCCGCACCTCCTTCTATCAGCGTTTTTATCTCTTTTGCATAGCCTCTGGAAACCGGAACTTCTTCCGTACATCCTTCCAGTCGCAAGCGATATCCCTGTGAGTTTCCATCTACTTTTACCACAGTGCGTATGTTCACCAGAAAGGCCCGATGACAACGGACAATGAACGAACAGGCAGCAACCGCTTCTTCTGCCTGCTTCATAGTAGCCCGCACCAACTTTTGCTGCATCTTATCCGCACTACTGTAAGCTACTCTTATATAATTTCCTTCTGCTTCTACATAAAATAAGGTATGGGCATCCACTTCCAGCATTTCTTTCGTTCCACCGGAGAAAACCAACTGCATAGGAGTTTCTTCTGCTGCTATTTCTTCTGCTACCCTACCCTCTCCTATCTGTTCCTCATTCCTTGTCCGAATCTTCTCCTTCTGGGTATTCTCTCTTTTCGCAAGAGCGTAGTTGATCTCCGTTGCCTCCTTCAGATTACGTACCAGCTGCAAATTACGATTCCACATCAAAAAGAAGACAATAGGGAAAGGAGCAAGAATCGCCACCCAAGTCAAACTTATCAGAAATCCTTTCCAGCTCAGTATGAATGAGCCAAATACCCAAGCCGTATAGAAACAGTTACCTATCGCAATCAGCAAACAAGCTCCCAAGGTCCCTAACAATTCTCGACCTAATGTCCAGTTCTTCTCACTATGATAACGGGGAAACAAAGCAGGAAACAAATACGTAGAGATACTCAGTGCCAATGAAGAAACCACTCCATAACCTAACACTACCCAGAATTTATAGCCTCCCATCATAGAAATGCCAAAAGGCTGCAACACAAAAAGGATCAGAAACACTATAAGTGAAGGTATTATCACGCTTTTCCATCTCTTCACCAATGATGGATAAGGGCTTCGTAAAAGTGTCAACAGTTTATTTATCATTATGACTTCCTGTTTGTAAGGGTTGATTATGTGCAAGATGCTGCAAAGGTATACAAATTATTAATAGATCGTACAAAGATCATTTATTCCATTTTTAGTCATACTTTTGTAATATGCGCATAGCAAAACCAGGGATTTCTAAAGAAAAACGAATAGAAAGTGCATTATATTATGTTTTAAAACATATTTCTCGTGAACAATTCGTATCTTTGCAGCGTTAATAAGAGAAAAGAAAAGATGTAAAACCCGCTTTCCGAAACGCGGAAAGCACAAAAAGATGACAATTATGAAAAAGAATGCAAATGAAATTTTTATGTTACAGTACCGTATTAAACGCTACCAGGCAATGGGAAACGGTGCAATGTGCCAGACTTTGAATGGCAAACTTCAGAAACTGCTTGCAAAGCAAGCTAACATTACCATGTAAATAACACCTTTAAATAAAATGAATGAGGGCGGAAAACCGAAAGTTTTTTCGCCCTTTTCTTTTATCTACTTATTTTTTCATCGGACAGCAATGTTTTTTCACCTCCATCAATACCACGTGATTCACCACCATTAAGAAAAACCATCATTTTCCCATTCACGACAATAATAGTAAACAATATTCCAGGAAGCAAAGTCACAAGAAAGCATGTAGCATTGACAGACGGTTTTTACCAGAAAGAAAACACTTGCTACTGTTTATCAGTTAGGTCAGCACAATATCCCCATTTTATTACTCTTTAAACATGATTCAGCCATTATATTCAAAGATAAAAAATCGATAGGAGGCTGCCAGCTGATAGACTTTCAAATTAATTCAACACAGTTTCTTAACATGTATTCTGTGCCTGACACTCCGACAATCTAATTGGTAACAAGTTTTATTTCCGGCTCTTTACCGCCAAAACCAACATCTGATTCGAAACAGGTCACAGTATATCAGCTTTGAGCCGGAAAAATTCACTTAATCAAGTCCGTGATTACCAGACTAGCATCCTACTTATCGATTATAAGCATCGTGTTTTGAAAAACTATTTTAAAGGTTTCACTACATAAATATAAATAGGTTGACTGATACCAGACGGTAACAATTCAGCATGTTTAGAAATAATAGGAACCGGATCATATTTATCAATCATTGGAGAAGTTGTCCAAGTTGCTTTGTTCCCTCGATTTTGTATTTTATCTCCTATCAGTCTATTTCTCCAAGGATTGGTAACCTGCACAACCAAATTATTAGATCCCTCATTTATGTATTTGGTTATATCTATTTTTTCCGTTGGATCCCAAACTGTTGCCACCAAATTCCCATTAAGTTCAATTCGGGCAGTTGAACCAAATGCCGGGATTTGCATTTGAAAAATATTTTGATTTGAAAAATATTTTTTGGAAATCTCAAATTTAGTCCGATAAGTAACGTCGCCTGAATAATATCTAACCAAACTATCTTTTGATTCTGTAAAAGATCTGAAAGAAAAGATAGGAAGAGAACCTATTATGGAATCACCTTCAAAGGTCATAGTACCTTCAAGAGTATCATAAACTAATGTATCAGTACAACAATATTGGATATTATAATTTTTCGTTCTATCCAAACAATCGTTTTCAGAAAAAACGACAAAAACAGATTGCCTGGGCCGTAAAGACAAAGATAGTTTCGTATAATCCCCCTTCTTGCTACAGTTTATATTGGTAAATATATCGCCGTTCATAGGATCCCAAATAGATACGCTTTGCTTTTTTGGCGAAATGCAACAGTGGCATCTATTTCACTCAAATCACTTTTGTTTACGATGTAATAATAATCATCCGTACTGTTTCTTCTATGTAGATACATGATCTGATTGGATGAGTCTGAGATTATATCTGGTCTATAAACTGATTTCAGTCGGTCTAAAGATGTAATAATATATCCTTGACCATAATGAATGATAGATTCTTGGCTTCCATTCCACATTTTATTCGCTAACTTTTTCAGCGTTTTATTATTTTTATCATATTCTTTCAGTGATAAAGTCCGTTGTGGTTTTTTTCCAAAAACAGTAGCCCCCTTTTTTACCAACTCCTCTATTTTCTGTAATGTTTTCAAATCCATTTCTGTATCTCTTAAAATAAGGAATTGAAAATATGCCCCATTATTTAAACATAGCAATCCATCTTTCACCGAAAGATTATTGAAAAGAACATCTTGATTGCAATAATTAAACTTCATGTCTACTTCGGGCAATAATTGGGATAATTCTTCTGAACGGCACTCAATGGCAGGCTTTTTATCTCCAATATAGATTAAAGCATCTGAACATCTGATACCATTCTGCATCATATATTGAATTCTTGCCTGTTGGTCAAAAAAAGAATTGGCATGCTTGAACCATGTGTTATGCCTGTTGAACGATTGTCCATATATTCCTAACGTAAATCCTGGCTGTCGATCTTGTGTTTGATGAACATAACTATGAAGCACCATCGAATTGACTCCTTCGCAGAATGCCTGATCCCCATAAAGTTTCAAATCTATTGGAGAATCACTATAAATAGCATAGCCAGTATAGGCTTCGGAAGCTATTATCGGTTTATCATAAATCAACGAACTGTGTTCTGGAATAACAAACCCTAGATGATCGGGTAGGATTGAACGAATAGGCCAATGATGAGCTTGAATTTTTGCCCAGAATTCAGTCATCGGTACATCACAATACTTATAAGTTTGAAGCACATCAACAGGAGGAGTCAGTTCGTCCCCATAAATACCTTCACTATAAAGTAGCATTCCGTTTCGATGACACAAGGTTGCCAGATGTTTAAAATAGTTCTCTATCAGCAAATCACTTATTGTTAAACGGAAATCATGTAAAAGCGCTTCCGTGTGTTCACTGTCACATATTACTTCTCCGCACAAAACGGGGATGTAAGGAATCAAGCTATACCCTCGACGCATTCTAAATTCTTCCGCGAAATTGGCAGTCCAGTTTTGCAAACCAGCTTCCCAACTATCCACTAAAAAATATTTAAAAGTATTTCCGGCATATATTCCTGCTTTTTTAATGAGTTTCTGAGGGTAATTAGAAAAGTGAAAATTTAATGCGATGGTATCCATTTTGTCGCACTCTAATCCGGCACCTTCCGGAGAAGCCGGATGATTCTTCTTACCGGTGGTTGTATAACCAAAACGAAGAATAGTCCAATTTCCTTCAGGAACTTTCCAATTTAGCACCCCTTTTTCTCCCATCTTGGTGGTTAAATCAATAACATCAAAAGGTGTTTCGATAGTATTATAAGTCGCTACACTGTTTTTACGCCAGAAGTCTTCCATCTTCTGAGCACGCATAGCAGATGTTTTAATTGAAAAATTAGGATAATGATTTTCAAATAAGCCATCTTCTTCGTTTTTCAAAAGATACGTTTCTCCGATAAATGTATCTCTATTTAAATCTTTAATTATCAATCTAAAATAGTGGCCGGTGGTTTTTGGTATGGTAAGTTTTAATAAGTTTGAAACCTCATTAACCTGCAAATCCGCAACATGCCTATAATTTTCCCCATCGTCTGATACAGCAAGTTTTATATGAATCGTCTGTAAAGCAAGTTTTCCTGTTTTGCTGAAAAAGATCCGCAAAACATCAGCAGTAAAAGGGAAGTTAAAAGAGATAAACAATGTATCATTACGTATAGATAATCCCGTATTTGGATTTCCATCGTTCAATATTTGCGCTGACTTATTTTTTTTGTAAGTTAATTTAGGTTGGGCTAATTCAAAAGAATTCGCGCCTTGGGAACGAAAGGCAACAACGTATTCATCTTTATAATAGTTGTTTCGACTTGTAGGTTGAGCAAGGTAAATTTGCTCCATTTGTCCTCCTTTTACAAGCGTTTTGCTCCAAGTATATTGTTTCATTGATTGGTCTGGAGTAATCCAGGGGCCTCCACTTTCGCTCCATCCATCACAATTAGCCGCACCTATCTTCATCCCTAACCGATTTGCTTCCGATAAGGCATGCAGAAAGTTCTCATACCACTCGTCGGAGTTAAATTTAACTTGGTGCCAATTATCCATGGATGGGGCTATACCTAGAGAAGGGAGCACTTTTTCTGTTGTTTCAACTGAAATATGTGAATTGGGGTCTGCTGTAAATGGTCGATATACATTTAAAATCGTGGCATTACTGATTCCTTGAGCTTTCATCGCTTCCAAATCTTGCGTAATTCCCTTTTTGGTGATATATCCATTCATCCAATGCCACCAAGTTGTCAGATGGTATTCTTTTGGCGGATCAACGAAATCTGAAGAATTCAAACCTTGTCCAAATCCAACTGCAGGCAGAAAAAACATACAAAACACAAGTAAAAAACCAGATATTTTATATTTAACATACGCTTTATTATAATTTTGTTCAATCATTTTTTTAAACTTTTTCATGCGATGGTAATTTGATTGCTTGATTTATTTTTCCGGTAACGTCTTATCCAAAAAGTTGATCGTATATAACACTACATCGTTAAACCAAGGATGAAAAAGCCAGAAAGGATGTAGAAGTTCTTCGATCTGATGTATTTCGGAGTAGATGTGATAGGCATTGAGTTTCTCGATCATCTCGTTGCGCCCGGTATGATACCGTGGATTCAGGCTATTGATGAAACAAATCGGAGCGGATTTTTCAGTCACCCACAGAAGTGGGGAAGCTTCTTCCCAGATTTTTTTATGATCCTCGTATCTTCCTTGCAACCAAATGGCATTCTTGGGTAATTCGCCATTCAGCTTACGAATATTCTCATTGGTTTCGTCGATATTTTCCTGATTCACAAAAGTCAAGACTCCATCCATATCGACAACGGCCTGTACATCACTGGAATGTTCCCGGTATTGACCTGTACCTTCATGCCGGGCAGAACCATTGGTCATGCCCACCAGACTAGCGAGGTGTCCGCCCGCCGAACAACCTGAGATGGATATCCGAGTAGTATCGATGCCATACTCTTCAGCATGTGCCCTCGCCCATCTGACAGCTGTTTTCAGATCGTGCAAGGCTGCCGGATATGGAGCTTCGGGCGACAGACGATATTCTACCGGAATGGTAACATAGCCATGTGCGGCAATTTGCTGAGCCATGGGTATCTGCATGGAGCGGTCACCCGAACTCCATGCTCCACCATGTACCATCAGTAGAGCGGGGTACTTCTTTCCATCGTTTTTGCGATAGATGTTTACGAGTAATTCCCGATGGCCGTAAGGAGAATCAGGAATGACAGTGTAGGGTATGTTTTCGTATGCTATTACTCCGAGCGGTAATATGGGTAAAGCCATTTCTACGTACGGACGAGTTTTCTTTACTTTTATATAGGTTTGGTAAGTAGTGTACGACGTATCCCGTGGCACACGACACACATCAGGGTCGGAGTAATCAGCGGGTAATACCGGATTCTTATATGTGCCATTTCCTTGGTCCACCACCCATACTTTTGAAATGTATTGTGCCTGGGTGCAGAATGTGATTGCCGAAAGCAGTAACGCAATCAATAATGTATATCTTTTCATACTATTCATACTTCTTTTTATATTCCTCTATTAAAAAAACACTTCTTTTCAATTACTTTTACTAATTGGCTAAATGCCGTGATATGCGGATCGCTCCGTATAACCAACGCTTTGCGGTCAATTAGTGTTCGTTTCTCGGTTTTGCGTGCTGTCAGAGATAGCACGCATAGGCAATAAAAATAATTCCTGATATACATACGTTTATAGATTTGTTTTGATAATGCAATATTACGGCTTAATTCGTAAAGGGATGTGTATTAATTCTGATTATTCGTGTCTTTTTTCGCAGAAAAAGCCTATTTTTGCAATAAAAACGCATTTCTATAGTCATGAGAAACAATCTTCTGCTGTTTTTACTTATCTGCCTGAGTGTAAATAGTTATTCTCAGCCAAAAACACTTGCCATGCACTATGGTAGTGACAGCGGACTGTCTCAAAACTCCATCACAAGCATTGTGCAGGATAAGAAAGGCGTGTTATGGTTCAGCACTTGGGATGGCATCAACCGGTTCGATGGCAACTTGTTCAAATCTTTCAAACGGGCGAAAGGTAATCATATTTATCTGACCAATAATCACATTAAAGACATGAAGGTAGATACATACGGCTATATCTGGTTGCTGACAAGAGACCTCCGTGCCCATCGCTTCGATCCTCAAACCGAATCGGCTCATCAAGTGCCCTTGCAAGGGAGCGGAACCGAACTGAATATTGAGTCTATTGAACTATTTCCCAATGGAGACACATGGCTTATCACGGAAGATCATGGAGCGATGCGAGTCCATACGACTCCTGATAATCATATACTTTCTACTCAAACCTATCTGCCCAGACAAAAAGTGAACTTGATACGTCAGGACGAGGGATCGAATACGTGGTTGCTCACCAACAATGGTATCGCCTGTATCCGGGCGGGTGAAGATACACCTGTATCCTATCTGTTAGAAAGCGGGAGATCGTTTCATTCCTTTCTGGAAAGATCTGACGAAATCCTGTTCGGTACGAATATAGGCGAAGTTGTACGATTCCAAAAGAAAAGCAAACAGCTCACTTTCCTGAAATTGCCAGTGAGAGGTAAAATCATAGCACTTGACCATGCACCGGAGAATAAACTTTTGATTACTTCAGAAAGCAAAGGATTCATCGTTTACAATCCTGATACTGGAGAAATGAAACGCTTCAGCCGGGAAAACTGTCCGCAATATCCTGTGAACAGAATCCTATCCACCTATATATATAAAGGTAAAGAAGCCTGGTTTGAAGTAGAAAAGGTGGGAGTCGTCTGTTTCTTTGACTTTCGAACCCAACAGCTGACCTATCAGTTAATAAAGACAGAAAATGGGACGACAGCCCGGCTTTGTCCCATTACCGAAGATATTCAGGGCAATGAATGGGTCTATCCATATGGTGGCGGCCTTTCGCTTTTTGACCGGAAGAGCCATCGGTTCGTCCCATTCTATAACCAACCGAATGCGCCGAACCAGAAGTACTCCAACAAGCTCCACTCAATGTTCTTTGACAGCCAGGGCAATCTGTGGTTCAGTTCCCATTCCAAAGGACTGGAAAAGATAACGTTTCTGGAAACGAAATTCTTTACGGCTAAAACACTGCCACGCAGCAACAGCCGTACACTTGACAATGACGTACGCTCTATTTATGAAGATACCGACCATCAGCTATGGGTAGGATTCAAGAATGAGTATATCCGATTGTTCGATTCCAAGCTAAACGAGATAGGGTATCTCACTAAGGAAGGAATCATTACACAAAGCGGTTCTCCACTACAGGTTCAAGCTTATTCTTTCATTCAGGATAAGGAAAACAATCTGTGGATAGCCACCAAAGGTGAGGGTGTGTTGCGGTTGAAAAAACAAGGGAACAGTTACTCCATCACGCAATTCAAGCATGATCCTGCCAATATATACAGTCTGAGCCATAATGATGCATATCACCTGTATCAAGACAGTCATAACCGAATATGGGTTGCCACATTCGGTGGTGGGTTGAATTTCATCGATCCTGCCGATTCGCAGCAGAAATTCATCAATTTCAGAAATGAATTAAAAGCATATCCCATTCGTCAGTGTCCGCAAACCCGTCAGGTGACATCCGACAAGAAGGGGAATATTTGGGTAGGAACCACTAATGGAGCCGTTTATTTCAGTGAGAACTTTCAGGATGCGGAAGCCATTGAATTCCACCATATACCGGGAAATCCAATGGAAGAAGATGCACTGAGTAGCAACGATGTACATTGGATATACGCCACGGCTGCCAAAGATTTGTATTTGGCTACCTTTGGAGGAGGATTGAACAGGCTGACTTCCATGGATAAAACCGGAAGCCCACACTTCAAGTCATACACCACCAAGAACGGACTGACTTCGGACATCATCTATACCATTCAGGAAGATAAAAAAGGAAATTTGTGGCTGAGTACCGAGGATCGATTGAGTAAATTCATTCCCCAGGAGGAGATGTTTGAAAACTACAATGACAACAACTTCGGGTTCAGGCTTCGTTTCAAAGAGGGGGCATGTTCCACTATGCATACCGGTCAGTTTGTTTTCGGCAGCAATCACGGAATATTTTATTTCCATCCCGACTCTATACACAGGAGTTCTTATACGCCGCCCATCGTGTTTTCCGGTCTGTCGTTATTCAACAAACCGGTACAAGTAGGCGAAAACTCACCCTTAAAGAAATGCCTGGATGCCACGAATAAACTAGTGTTGACACATAAAGAGAACAACTTTACCCTACAATACGCCGCTTTGGACTATCGGAATGCGGAAGGAATACAGTATGCTTACTATCTGAAAGGATTCGATAAAGGATGGCAGGTGGTAGGCAAACAACACACCGCCTCTTATAACAATCTGCCCAAAGGAAGCTATACATTTATGGTGAAGTCCACCAATGGCGACGGAATCTGGGTGGACAATGTACGGGAATTGCAGATAGAAGTTTTGCCTGCTTTTTGGGAAACGAGTATGGCTTACACCTTATATATTATAGGCGCATTGCTTATCATCCTATTGCTGGCGCATATTCGTTTTACTATGTACCGTTTGAAGAATAAAGTACGTATAGAGCAACAGATTACAAATATAAAGCTACGTTTTTTCACGGATATCTCGCATGAGTTCCGTACTCCGCTGACCCTCATCAGCGCACCGTTGGAGTATGTACTGCACAATGTAGCATTACCGGAAGAGGGGAAGAAGCATCTGGCAGTGGTAAAGCGGAATACCGACCGAATGTTGAGTCTGATTAATCAGATTCTGGATTTCCGTAAAATACAGAACAACAAGATGAGGTTAGTTATCCAGGATATCAGGCTGACCGACTTCCTTGGCCGGATCATGGATAATTTCAACGGAATGGCTCAGGAGAAGCAAATCGAATTCAGGATGGAAGCCCCGGACAAAGAACTACACCTTTGGGCGGATGTCGACAAACTGAATAAGATTATTTTCAATCTGCTATCCAACGCCTTCAAATTTACTCCTTCGCACAAAAAAGTGAATATCATAGTCAAAGAAGATACCGATCATCTCATTATCGAGGTAAAGGATGAAGGAATCGGCATTTCCCAAGATAAGATTAATTTTATATTCGACCGCTTTGAAAGTTGGACAGAAAGAGCGAGCGGAAATCCGGTTAATAGTTCAGGCATCGGCTTGTCATTGGTCAAAAAACTGATGAATCTACATCAGGGCAGCATAGAAGTGCAAAGTATCCTTGGCAAAGGAAGCACCTTCACACTTACGTTCCTCAAAGGTCGAAGCCACTATGATGAACAAACGGAGTTTATCGTGGGCGATACTGAAATAAAAGAATATAAAAGTGAGGAATCGCTCATGCTACCGGACAATACCGAAAATGAAGTTTCCATACCCAGCGAACCTAAAAAGCTTCTTATTGTGGAGGACAATGAAGATTTGCGTTCTTTCCTCAAAGATATATTTGCCAAGGATTATATGCCGTTTGAGGCCGACAACGGTCAGGAAGGCTTTGAAAAAGCGATAGAGATACAGCCCGATATGATTATCAGCGATATCATGATGCCTGTGAAGAATGGCATAGAACTGATGAAAGACATACGGGACAGTATAGAGACCAGCCACATTCCCGTTATTTTGTTGACAGCCAAATCGGACATCGAAAGTAAACTAGAGGGATTGGAATATGGGGCGGATGATTACATTACCAAACCATTCAATACAACTTATCTCAAAGCCAGAGTTGCCAATATTCTCCGCACCCGGCAAAAGCTTAGTCAACTGTACTGTTATGGACAATCGGAAAGCACCGCCAACAGCGAACAACCAACTATTGAAGAAGAGACTACAATGACTGCCTTCGACCGTCATTTTATGGATAAACTGACGCAACTCATAGAAATCCATCTGGATAATGGGGAGTTAACTGTCGATGATTTAGTGAAAGAGTTTCCTATGGGGCGCTCCACTTTCAACAATAAAGTAAAAGCCCTTACCGGAATGGCTCCCGTCAAGTTCGTTCAGGAAATACGTCTGAACAAAGCCGGTGAACTCATCCGAAAGGGAGAGTTAAGCATTGCACAAATAGCCTATGCGGTGGGCTTCAATAGCTCTCATTATTTCAACCGAATCTTTAAACAGAAGTTTGGCATGTCTCCCACAGAATATAGCCAATCCTAATAAGAGCTTCGCCAATTATGAATGAGCCGAAATGGCTGTATGAAGTAAGCTAGAATTTGCAGCACACAAGGTATTAAAAAAAGTCCGCGCACAACCAGGCGGATTGTAAAGTATGCGCTGATTATTTATTGTTAAAAAGAAAGGGAGGACTTTTCAGTGTCCTCCCGTTTTCCGCCCTCTTCTTTTATCAGTCGCTTACAATGTCTTTTCCAAAAGGCGTCAAAGCCAATCCTGCCAGTTTGAAATGTTGCAGTCCGAAGGGGATACCGATAATGGTGATGCACAGCACCACACCGAATGCCAGATGAGAAAGGCAAATCCAGATACCGCCCAGAAGTATCCACAACACGTTCATCAGTATATACAGGCAACCGCCCGAACGTTCGCCGCTCCGCACCGTTTTACCGAAAGGACAAAGCGCAAGCGCGGCAAGTTTCAACGTTTGCATACCGAACGGAACACCAACGATGGTAATCATCATCAGCAAGCTGGCAATAAGATATTCAATGGCCGTGAAGACACCTCCGAATATCAGCCACAAAAAGTTCATAAAACAACCCATAGTTCCACATTTTCATACAACACTCAGAAAACGACTTGGTACATAAAATGAGAATTCATTTCCCTATTTGCTATCAGCCTATTACTAAGTTATTTTTTCCCAGTCAGGAAAAAACATTTCCCCAGTCGGCAAAAAAACAAAGCCTCATTTACACCACTTCATTTTTTAAGCGTTACTATATTCTAAAATGCAAATATAGACTATTTATTTGATAACAAACTTATACTTACCCGTTAATTGCGCATCTTTATCTTTCAGGGCAATACGGTAAATCTCCGTTCCCCAAACATTGGAAAGACGTGTATCAGGCAAATTGATCGTTTCAACGGTTGCTATGAATTCACCGGGATATTCCAAAGTTACTTTCTGTCCCTGTACATCTATCGTCACCTTTCCGGGCACGGAAATATCCACCTTTCCCCAAGTAAGGAAATTCAACTGATTAGGTTCTCTCGCTGATTTCAAGGAGAAATTATCGATAATCGTCAGTTGCTTATCGCCTAATGAATAGGAACGTGTCCAGTTATTTACCTCGGCTTCCTCCGGATAAGCAGTCGCAATGTTCGCTGAGAAGAAACGTTTCTTCGGTTGGCAGACAACATCCGTAGCCTTATAATTCTGACCGAAACTCTGGGGTACTCCGTTTATCATCGGCAGGTTATGGTAATTACTTTGCATGGTCCAGATGGTATAACGTTCGTTACTGAATGTCTGGCGTGTATAAGTCCCTACCCCCGCATCAATCAGTACAGGTATCGTATTGACATACAATGAAAATGTGCCTACATCATTATGATTATGACTTTCATTATTGAATCCGCCCTTCGTAGCCAGAAACCAGCCGGACTTATTGGTCAGATAGCAGAATTCCGTTTCGGGATACCAAGTGCAAGCAGGTATGGTATGGGCAGCGGCCGTCTTTTCCAGTTCTCCATTCCATAATATGGACTGCAAGGAGCGGAAAGTGTCATTGCCCAAAGGCACAGAAGGACGCTTACCATCCAACAGATAGGCAGCAAACTGCATCATTTCCTCACTGCCGACCGCACGACCATAACGGTAAATCAACGGTGCATCACCTCCACCCTTGGCAGAAGCATCCGCAAAGTTCACTACCCAACCGTTTCCTACATACGTACGACTGATATATTCTCCCATCCGGCGAATCATCGGTTCATTGAAAAGAGATACTTTTCCGGCTGTTCCATCCGAAAGTATCTGGAGATAATCATACATTTTCCCAGCTGCATGTCCCCAATAAGACGGTCCTTCTTCACAAGCACCGTCAGCCTTTACAAAATTGATGAACTTGTCTACCGACTGCATGCTGCGCCAAACAGCCTTTGCCAGGCGGTCACGGTCATTCTCTAATAAAAGATAGCATTGCAATACATTGGAGTTACACCAAGGATTCCAGTTATTGATAATCATTCCCGGTTTCCATTGGAAAGCCATCCACCATTCCCGGTCATTGTTCATATAAGGATCGAGAATACGCTCCTGCAAAGTATGACGCAAGCGCTGAGAGATTACAGGATCTATTTTATCGAAAGAATCATGGAAGAAGTAATATACCCACGATAGCATGGAACCGAAATTTCCCGAACCCAGATCAATCACCTGTTCGCGATAATCAGGCAAAGAGCGTTTGGTGCTCTGGCGTACCAGATGGGCAGAAAGTACCCAGGAAGTCATCTCGCAACTATAAAATGCTCCATTTATCAGTTGGTCGATAAACCGTCCTTTTCCTTCGGCAAGTTCGGCAAGCATCAAAACATTGATTGCTTTCCGGTTGGCCTCATAAGGGTTCTGCATGATATTGCGTTCGCCACTGCGTTCATATTCCAGATAGTCGGTGGCGCGGATTACTTTCCATTCGTAATTCAACTGTTTTTCACCGGCGCGGATAAGCGTTTCTTTATCAGCACCCAGCAAAGCATCCCAACCGGCACGGTCGGTATAAGCAGGATAAGGTACCCATTTCTGATTCATCACCAATACCTCTTTCAGTTGTTCTTCACTACCGGCAGCTTTTTGCAAAAGATTCCGTTCAGTATATGCATGTGCAGAGACACCTGCTAGAACAAGCAGACAGAAAGAAAGGAAAATACGGAAAAGCGTGTTCTTCTTCATGATATTTAAAAGTTAGATTATCTGTTATATGATGAGGCAAAAGTACACAAGTTCCGCCAGAACAGTGTACCTGATTATCCGTAGTTGGGTACAAAATCATCCATTTGTATATCGGTTTAATAAATCAAGTTCATTTCCAATCACTAAACTCAAAACTCAACTGTTCCCAAACGCCCTTCTCCTCTGTCTCCTCCCGCGGATTAGAAACAGAGAGGCCTATCAGCCGGATAGGATGGTGTTCATAATCCACTTCTTTCAGTAATTGTTTCGCCAAGGGAAGAATCACATCAAGAGTAATTAATTCTTTGGATTGCGTAATACTACGGGTTATCTGGTTGAAATCATGAAATTTGATTTTCAGCGTCAGTGTGTTTCCTCTAAAATCTTTATGTTCCAGACGCCCAACCAGTTCCACCGCAGTATGATATAACTCGATGATAACCGATGAACGTTGCGAGATATCTTTCTCCAATGTATGTTCACAGCCGATAGATTTACGAACACGCACAGACTCCACTGGACGAAGATCAATACCTCTTGCACAATCATAATACGATGAACCGACTTTTCCGAACTCACGCAGTAACATGGCTTGTGAACAGGCTCGCAACTGTTCTCCATTGTGAATCCCCAATGAATGCATCTTCTTTGCCGTCACCGGGCCTACGCCCCAGAAACTCTCGATGGGAAGACGGGCTATAAAATCCAGCGCCTGGTCAGGGTGGATGGTACACAGCCCATCCGGCTTGCGATAGTCCGAAGCAATCTTTGCCAGGAACTTATTATAAGATATACCGGCGGATGCTACAAGATTAAGTTCTTTCCGTATCTTTTGTTTGATTTCCTTAGCAATATCCACCGCCAATGGAATGCCGGGTTTATTCTCCGTCACATCAAGGAAAGCCTCATCCAACGAAAGCGGCTCAATAATATCCGTATATTCATGAAAAATTTCATGTATCTGGCGGGAAACATCCTTATACACCTCCATCCGTCCGGGCACAAAAATAAGTTGCGGACAAAGCCGCTTTGCTTTCGTGGATGGCATAGCCGAACGAACTCCAAAGCGACGCGCCTCATAACTGGCAGCTGCCACTACACCACGTTCTTCGGCATAACCCACTGCAATAGGTTTTCCGCGCAACTCTGGATTATCACGCTGTTCTACAGATGCGTAAAACGCATCCATATCTATATGTATGATTTTTCGTTCAGTGCCTTCGCAACACATCATGCATAATCACCTTTCCATTTTACGATTCATTTCCTCACATAGTGGGGCATCTCTCCGGGTATCTCCATGGAAATCTCTACCAGGCCTCCCACCACACCATCCTGTTTCCATGCCGTCTGATAAATCATTTTCCTGACTCCGTTCTTCTCAATGGTATAAGCATTGACACCTCCCGTTTCAAGCAGTTCGCGTATCTTGTCCTGCGATTGCAGGTTATGACAATCAAATAGATTCTTGCCTATCAGATTGCCATGTTTGGCAAACGTGCAGCATGCTTTCTCATTCATATAAAGGATGACTCCTTCTGTGTCACATACGGTTACGGCACAGTTCATTTCATTAGCCCATTCGTACATAGTTATTGTTATAAAGTTACGGTTCATGCCTTTTACTTTTATGACCCAAAGATAATGTTTTTCCCAATGACACTCTTATTGCCTATCAACAAAATCTTTGAAAGACTGAAATCACTCGATTCTCTGATATTATATTGGACTTTACAGATATGCTCTTAATTAATATCAATTCCTATAAATAAGTTAACGACTATTTTTTCTTACTCACAGGTAATATTTAAAATAAATCTCTAAATTTGCGGTACTTTCTTAACCCGCATACATATTATGAAATACCTATTCAGCCTTTTGCTCCTATGCCAGATTATTGGACTGTCCGCCAAAGAACGTGTGGATTCTATACTTTCTGTCCTCGATAGCGAGATAGAACATCGTGAAATCTACTACCAGCAAAAAGAAAAGAAGTTAGAAGACATAAAACGGCAATTCCGATACGTCAAGGATCAACAGGAGAGATACAATCTCTGCAATCGGTTATTCAATGAATATATCACTTATCAATACGATTCAGCTTACTCCTACGCCATACAAACGGAAGAAATATCACATCGCCTGACCGATAAGAACCTATCTATTCAGGCAGATTGCAACCTGTTCTACTGTTACCTTTCCACTGGTTTATTCAAAGAAGCATATGACATGATGCGTTCCATTCATGTTGTAAATGCCCCGGACTCCATTAAGTCGGAATACTATCAGCTCTGTATGAGATTGTATTCCGATATGAGCAGTTACAATGAAGGTACCCCTTTCAATGCTGATTACAACAAGAAAATAACCCTCTACTGTGACTCTGCCCTATTGTATACTCCCGACCACACTTTCTACCACCAGAAGATAGAAGCCTTCAAATTCAGTGTAGGTGACAATGAGAAGAAAATACAGATGTACAAGCAAATGCTGAATGATTACGACGTTTGTCCGCATGAAAAAGCAATCATCTACTCCATGCTGGGACGTATGTACATAGGGATGGGAGATTTTGAACACGCCATTTACTACATGGCGCTATCAGCTATACAGGATATACGCTCGGCTACACGGGAAACGACGGCAAAGAAGGAACTGGCAAGCTATCTGTACGGAAAAGGAGACGTTCTGCGTGCCAGCAAATACATTCAGATTGCATTGGAAGAAACGAACTTCTACAATGCCCGACACCGTAAGATGGAAATAAACACTATACTCCCCATCATTGAAAAGCAACGCCTGACAATGATAGAAGAGCGGAAAAGGGAAGTGACCATCTCATTGGTCGTAATGAGCCTGCTGGCCGTTTCGCTTTTAGTCACCCTGTCCATCATTTATAAACAGATGAAAAAGCTGAGAACTGCTAAACAATCCATTCAGCAGCAATTCAATGAAATATCAGAAGTGAATGGAAAACTACAAGAGTCCAACGAGATCAAGGACCAATATATCTTCCAATCTCTTTATGGTAAATCCGATTATTTGGACAAAGTAGAGAATCTGCTGAAAAAACAGGATCGTAAATTGAAAGCACGCCAATTCAATGATCTGCAAATCACGCATAAGGAGTTCGATATAAAGTCTGAACGGGAGAATATGTTCTCATCCTTCGACCAGACCTTCCTGAAGCTCTTCCCGAATTTCCTGACGGAATACAATAAATTCTTCCGCCCGGAAGACCAGGTGATTCTGGATGAGGCAGGCAACTTGCCACCAGAGTTGCGCATCTTTGCCCTGATTCGTTTGGGAGTAACCGAGAACGAGCGGATTGCTAAGTTCCTCAACCTATCTATTAATACTATATATGTATATAAGGCACGAGTAAAAGGAAAAACAATTGTGCCGAAAGAAGAGTTCGAAGAATACATTATGCAAATAAAGAAAGGAATTTAGCCACGCAATATCTCTAAAAAGGCTCTAAAATAGACCTTAATTTTCCGTTGAAAGGAGGAATGCATTGATTTGAATATCAGACATTTCTCCTTTTATCATTCTATATCCCGTCTTCATTGCTTTTTTCTCCCGCCTATCCGAAATACATTTGTCCCAAGGAAAAAATTCATTGAACCTATTAACTCATTTAAATCACTGTACCATGAAAAAGAAAACTAAGATTTATCCTTGGAAAATGTACTTTCATGTACTCCTTGGAATGTTCTTCCTGCTCCCTGCATTACTGAATGCTCAAAACACAACCATCAAAGTATCGGGAATAGTGACGGACACCAACAATGAACCTCTGATCGGTGTATCTGTTGCAGAAAAAGGAACCACCAACGGAGCCATAACCGATGTCGACGGTAAATATTCGCTGACCGTCCGCCCCACAAGTACCCTACGCTTCTCCTTCATCAGCTACAAAACGCAGGAAGTGAAAGTAGACGGACGTAAGACTATCAATATTCGTATGGAAGACGATGTGCAAGCTCTGAACGAAGTAGTCGTTATCGGATACGGAACGCTGGATAAGAAAGAACTTACTTCTGCCGTATCACACATCTCCAGCAAGGATTTTCTCCATATCAGCAGTCTGGACCCTTCCATGATGATACAGGGAAAAGTGGCCGGTGTATCCGTAACCAACACAGCCGCCGCCGACCCTAACAACCAGGCAAGTATCCAGATTCGCGGCATTTCCTCACGTGCTGCCGGATTGGGCCCGCTGATCGTAATCGACGGCATTCCCGGTGGCAACCTGACGAATATCAATCCCAACGATATCGCCTCCATGGATATTCTAAAAGACGGTGCAGCCTCCGCCATCTACGGTACACGGGGTAGCAACGGCGTAATCGTCATCACCACCAAGAAGGGATCACGCGACGGTAAATTCCATGCCATCTATAATGGTATGCTGACCGCCAGTATTCCTCTGCATGAACTCGACCAACTGACTGCCGAAGAGTTCCGCGAATACCGTGTTCCCAACAATCCGACCAGTGACCTGGGTGGAGCTACCAACTGGATTGACGAGATTACCCGCACCGGTTTCACCCATCAGCACACCGTCACACTGTCCGGTGGTACCAGCCAGAGTAATTACCGCGTCAGCGTGGATTACCGCAATGCAACTGGTATCGATATACGTTCCAGTCGCGAAGAGTATGGTGCACGCGCCTCTATCAACCATACCACTAAAAACGGGCTGTTAGATTTCTCCGTAAATATCGCACCGCGTATCGCTTACCGTGAAAATTCCTCTTGGGATGCATTCAAGATAGCTATGGACGCCAACCCCACTACCCCACTGTTTGATCCGGAAAACCCGAATCTTTATTCTGACTTCACCGGACAGGAAGCCTTATGGAATCCTGTAGAAGAATTGAAGCTGGAACAAAATGGTGGTGAAACCAAACTATTGGATTGGGATGCCACCGTGAAACTGAACTTGCTTCCCCTACTCGCCAAAGACGGTCATTCCATTCATTCCCTCAGCACGCAACTGACTTTTGCCGACCAGCAATCGGATAATTTCGACTACTGGTTCCGTCCTTCCACAAGCCGCCTGGCAATGAAGAACGACTATAAAGGAGAAGCCAGCCGCACCTACAGCAAGTACCGCCAGCATAGTCTTGAATGGTTGGGCAACTACGCTATGGAATTGAAAGGACACCGTGCCCGCGCCATGGTAGGCTACTCGTATCAATACTTCCAGAATTCAGGTCTGAATGCCGCCAATAAAGATTTCTCTTCCGACGGACTTCTGTACAACAACCTCGGTTCCGGTGAATGGGCCAAGGAAGAAGGACGCAACGAAATGGGTACCAACAAAAGCGATTCTAAACTGATTGCTTTCTTCGGCCGCCTGAGCTATGACTACAAAAACCGCTACCTGATGACCGCTTCTTTGAGATACGAAGGTTCTTCCCGCTTCGGAGATGACAATAAATGGGGTTACTTCCCCGCTGTATCTGCCGGCTGGCGTATCAGTGAAGAGGCTTTCATGAAAGACATCACATGGATTGACGACCTGAAAATACGTGGTGACTACGGTGTAACCGGCAATCAGGATTTCGGCAATTACCTGTCCTTGTCTACCATGAGTAGTTTCGGCAGTTACTACTACAACGGACAATACTTCACCGTATGGGGTGCAGGCAAGAATCCTAATCCGGGGCTGAAATGGGAAAAAGGTAAAAACTGGAACATCGGCGTGGACTTCAGCCTGTTCAAAGGAATATTGAGCGGTTCGGTCAATTACTACAACCGTAAACAACAAGATTTGCTGGGCGACTACAATGTACCCGTTCCTCCCTACTTGTTCTCTACCACTTTTGTCAATGTAGGTACCATGCGCAACACCGGTATCGAAGTCGACCTGAATATCCAGGCGGTGAAGATGAAAGATTTCAGCTATACCGTCAATCTGGTAGGCGCCACCAATGAGAACAAGTTCCTCAAATTCTCCAACAACGAGTTCACCGGACAAAATTATTACGACCTGGCGAATATGGAAAGTCCGAATCAACCGGGCAAGTTGCAACGCATAGAAGAAGGACAACGCCTGGGTAATTATTACACCTGGAAGTATGCCGGTATTGATGCCGATGGCGACTGGGTAGTATGGAACAAAGACAATACGGAGATGATTAAAATATCCGATGCCAAAGAAGAAGACAAGCGGGTAACCGGTAACGGACTTCCCAAATTCACAGCCTCCATGACCAATACCTTAACGTATAAGAACTGGGGATTAACCATCTTCCTTCGCGGTGCTTTCGGCTTCGACCTCTTCAATGTACACGACTTCTACTGGGGCATTCCCAGTATGCAAAGCAATGTGCTGAAAAAAGCATATACCAAGAATGCGGCCATTAAGAAAGGTAAGAATGTGCTGACCGACTATTTCATAGAACGCGGCGACTATGTGAAGCTCGATATGGTAACCCTGAGCTACACTTTCCCGATCAACAACAAGTGGCTGGACAGTGCCCGCCTCTACGTCACCGGAAAGAATCTTGCTACCATTACAGGTTTCAACGGCGTAGATCCTTCGACTTACCAGACCAACGGATTGACTCCGGGTGTGAACCTGAACGGTACGGAAGGTACCCGCCGGTACTATCCCTCCACTACACAGGTAATGTTCGGTGTCCAATTAGACTTCTAAATGTATAACCTTAAAAAACAATAGAAATATGAAACTCAAGAATATATTAACCGGTTTGCTGGCAGGAGTATTGCTCCTCGGCTCCCTCAGCGCATGTACCGACCTTACGGAAACGGTATACGACCAAATCATGTCTACCAACTATTACAATACAAAGGATGATATTATCAAAGCCACATTCCGCCCCTTCGAACATGGATTCTACAGCATCGGGCCGCGCCAGGTGTTGCAAGAGTGTTGCGCCGATCAACTGGGTACCTGGGCACGCGATGGCTGGTGGTATGACAATGCCAAATGGCAATATCTGCACTACCACACCTGGGCTGCCGACAATGAATCCATCAAAAGTGAATGGGAAAACTGTTTCACCGGAATCATGCAGGCCAATTCCGTCATAGATGACCTGCAAAAGCTGGATCCTGCCAAATTCAACATGTCACAGTCGGAGATGGATAACTTCATCGCACAGAACAAGGCTTTACGTGCATGGTTCTACATCCGTCTACTGGATGCTTTCCGCAATGTACCGTTAGCTGTCAGCCTGGACCAGAGCAAGAATTCCGTCGGACAAGTGACGCCGCAGGAACTGTTCAACTTTATCGAAACGGAACTGAAAACATCTATCGAAGCACTACCAGCCAAGAACGGTAATGCCGGCAACGGGATAGCACAAGGTCAATGGACCAAGGCCGGTGCAGCCGCATTGTTAGTGCGCCTCTATCTGAACGCGGAAAAATGGATCGGAACTTCTAAATATACGGAATGCGCCACATACGCCCAAAACATTCTGGACGGCGACTATGGCTTCTACGAACTGGGAAAGACCTGGGACGAAGTATTCGACTGGACAAACGACCGATGCAACGAAACCATCTTTGCTTTCCCATCGTCCTATGGGCGTAGTTACTGGCACTATACGGGCGATACATACTGGTGGGCCGTCCCTGTCAATGCACGTTTCTACTTCGGTGCCTTCAAACAAGGAGACTTCAATACCAAATATGCCTTGCAACCCAGTCTCGACCTGAATAATAATGAATACAGCTTCAAACTCGGCAAGTTTGTCAGCAAATTCAAGAAATATCCGAAAGATTATCGCCTGACCATGTACCGGAATCTGGGCAACAGTACCCGTGAAGGTATGTTCCTTTATGGCTACC
>ULXS01039643.1_pt1 | contig 39585 bp, 33 predicted proteins | sample 1961421 | NCBI WGS metagenome assembly ULXS01 (sample SAMEA4835842, study PRJEB28245) | human gut metagenome | biome: gut microbiome; material: fecal sample | place: Denmark | collected 2008
ACGAAAACGGAAACTCAGCCTGCTTCTCAAACTGAAACACCAGCTGATACAGCTTCCACTGGTATAATAGGTGGTGCAGATGGTCCGACGGATATAAATGTGGCAGGCAATATTGACTTGTGGAAACCTGTCATCAATGATCTGCAATCTTATGGTGAAGCCACTTCACAGGACGACATGTCATGGATTTATATCTTTATCACCGGATTCCTCGGTGGACTGCTGGCATTGTTCACGCCTTGTGTGTGGCCTATTATCCCTATGACTGTAAGTTTCTTCCTGAAACGTTCCAAAGATAAAAAGAAAGGTATTCGAGATGCCTGGACGTATGGCGCTTCTATCGTGGTGATTTACGTAACTTTAGGTTTGGCCATTACGTTGATCTTCGGTGCCAGTGCACTGAATGCACTTTCCACGAATGCCGTGTTCAATATCCTTTTCTGTCTGATGCTGGTTGTGTTTGCAGCTTCTTTCTTCGGAGCTTTCGAACTGACGTTACCTTCTAAATGGAGCAACGCAGTAGATAGTAAGGCAGAAGCAACAGGCGGTTTGCTCAGTATCTTCCTGATGGCATTCACGCTTTCACTGGTGTCTTTCTCTTGTACAGGTCCTATTATCGGTTTTTTGCTGGTACAGGTATCTACAACAGGCAGCGTGATAGCTCCGGCTATCGGTATGCTCGGTTTTGCTATTGCTTTGGCATTGCCGTTCACACTGTTCGCCCTGTTCCCGTCCTGGCTGAAGTCTATGCCGAAATCAGGCGGTTGGATGAATGTCATTAAGGTTACTCTCGGTTTTCTGGAACTGGCTTTCGCTCTGAAGTTCCTTTCTGTAGCCGACCTGGCTTATGGCTGGCGCATCCTCGACCGCGAAACGTTCCTGGCATTGTGGATTGTTCTGTTTGCTTTACTGGGCTTCTACCTGTTGGGCAAGATCAAGTTCCCGCACGATGATGATGATACGAAAGTGGGGGTGGGCCGTTTCTTTATGGCACTCTTCTCGCTGGCATTTGCCGTATATATGGTTCCCGGTTTGTGGGGTGCTCCGTTGAAAGCGGTCAGTGCTTTTGCACCGCCTATGCAGACCCAGGACTTTAACCTCTATAATAATGAAGTGCATGCCAAGTTCGATGATTACGACTTGGGTATGGAATATGCCCGTCAGCATGGCAAACCTGTAATGCTCGACTTCACCGGTTATGGTTGTGTAAACTGCCGTAAGATGGAGCTTGCTGTATGGACAGACTCTAAGGTAAGTGACATTATCAACAACGACTACGTACTTATTACACTTTATGTAGATAATAAAACCCCGTTGACCTCACCTGTTAAAGTGACAGAAAACGGCCGGGAACGTACATTGCGTACAGTAGGCGATAAGTGGAGTTATCTTCAACGCGTTAAATTCGGTGCCAATGCACAACCCTTCTATGTATTGATAGATAATGAAGGCCGTCCTTTGAATAAATCTTATTCGTATGACGAGGACATTCCTAAGTATATCGAGTTCCTGCAAACAGGATTGGAAAACTATAAGAAAGGAAAATAAACGAACGAATGCCCGGCTGATATATACAACCGGGCATTTTTCATTAATCAATAACTTTATGAGACATATTGTAGACATCGAGACATGGGAGCGCCGGGACAATTACAATTTCTTCCGGGGCTTTGTAAATTCCTGGTATTCCATTACCACAGAGATTGATTGTACCGAAGCCAGTGCCGCAGCGAGAGCCTCGGGCCATTCCTTTTTTCTCTATTATCTGTATGCCGTAGTGCGTTCGGCGAATGAAGTTCCGGAACTTCGTTATCGTACCGACAAGAACGGACAAGTTATCTTTCATGATGAGGTGGATATCATTTCTCCGATAGCTGTCCCGGGAAAGACTTTCTATACTGTTCGGATTCCTTATCATGAAGACTTCAAACGCTTTTATGCCGAGGCGTATGAGTTGATAACCAATATCCCCGAAGATGGAGATCCTTATGGAATTGGAAAGGAGTTGGAATCACAGGGTGATTATGATATTGTTCATTTGAGTGCTGTGCCCAAGATGTATTTCACGGCTACCACTTTCACGCTGGCCGAAGCCGGTAATGGTTGCAACTATCCTCTGATGACTTCCGGCAAGGCGGTAACCCGTGAGGGACGTCTGGTATTTCCTTTATCCATTTATGTGAATCATGCCTTTGTAGATGGTTCGCATCTGGCATCATTTTTTCAAAAGATAGAAGAGCACTTGAAACGAATTTCACGGGAATAAATTGATAGAATAAGTAAGCTATGCTTTTTTCTTATTTTATCTTTTCCCTTTTTTATTTCCCGGATTTTACATACGTTTGCAGCATCTATTAAACTTTTGTTTCCTGAAAAAACTAAAGATTGCTATATGTGTGCAGATAATTTCTCAGAAGAACGTTCACTCATTCTCCGCTTGATAGAGGGGGATGAGGACGCCTTTTGTGAATTGTATGCTACTTATAAAAACCGTCTGATATACTTTGCAATGCGTTTTCTGAAGTCGCGGGAGTATGCAGAAGATGTTTTTCAGGATGCTTTCACTGTAGTTTGGCAAAGCCGCCGTTTCATTAATCCCGATGCTTCTTTTTCTTCCTATCTCTACACCATCATGCGCAACCGGATACTGAACCAGTTGCGTAATGCCGCTAATGAGGAAAAACTAAAGGAAAGTATTCTTTCACAGGCATTGGACTATACGGAAGATACCAAACGTGAAGTAATGCTGAATGATTTGAAATCCCTCATTTCCCACGCCTTGCAGCAGCTGACTCCCCGCCAGCGTGAGATTTTCGAGATGAGTCGTGAAGCCCAGCTTTCCCATAAAGAGATTGCAGATAAGTTGGGCATCTCCGTCAACACCGTTCAGGAGCATATATCTACCTCCCTTAAATTGATTCGTACCTATCTCATTAAGTATTCAGGCAGTGAATATGTGGATTTGCTGTTGCTGCTAATTTGCCTTAATACATAATAAATGTTAATCACACCCCAGATGTTTTCCTTTACTGTGTATTACTTTATGTAAAGGAAAAGTTTTCATGACCTTTATACTAAAAAAGCCCGCACAATGAAGAATGATGTAACAGACAAATCTATAATGCGCCGTTATCTGGACGATATGTACACCCAGGACGAGGCACGTGGATTATTATCCCGACTGAAAGATGATATTCATGATCCAATGCTGGATGAGCTGGCAACAGATGTCTGGAAAGAGGCCACTATGGAAGAGCTTACCACCGGCATGGAGCGTGAAAAATATAAGGAAGAAGCCGGTCGGTTACTGAAACGTATCGAACATAAGAAACGCACCTGGTTTCGGCGGATAGCCCTGACGGTGGCAAGTGCTTCTGCTGTTGTACTGCTCATTTTCGGGGGAATCAATCTACTGGGCTATATGGATAAGCGGCAGATTTCTTATTTGGAAGCCTCTACCTCTTATGGTGAATCCAGACAAATCCGGTTGCCGGATGGAACACAGCTGATCTTAAATTCCTGTTCTCGTGTTCGCTATCCGAGTAGTTTTGTAGAAGATGAACGGCAGATAGAACTGGAAGGCGAAGCTTATTTTCAGGTTCAACGAAACGAAAAGCAACCTTTTATTGTCAGGACCGCCCGTTTTGATGTAAGGGTTCTGGGAACTTGCTTTGATGTGAAAGCTTATTCTTCGGATGAAGTTGTTTCTGTAGATGTGGAAAGTGGCAAAGTACAGGTGGATCTGCCTGAAGCGATGATGCGTTTGCAGGCTAAGGAACAAGTGTCGATCAATACACTTTCCGGTGAATACAGCAAACGGCGCGAAGAACGTGATGTTGCTGTATGGCGCAAAGGTGGATTACGTTTTAGCAGCACTCCGGTGCGCGATGTGGCTAAAGAGCTTGAACGCATGTATAATTGTCGCATTACGTTTGCGGAAGGACAGGAGTTCAACAACCTGATTTCCGGAGAACATGAAAATAAAAGTTTGGAGGCGGTACTCCAATCAATGGAATATACCAGTGGCATCCGGTATAGAAAAGAAGGAAATCATATCTTCTTATTCAAGTAGCAGAAAAGCATGGATATACGTCCGGCTGGTAAACGGATGTGTGTTATAATATATGTGAGTATTAATATGTTTAACCTTTAATTAAAAGAGAATATAGAATATGAAAGCACCCACTTAGCGTCTCCTCTAAGAAAAATAGGAGCTGTCTCACAGAGAAGCCCCTATCTTGTAATGCGAACAGGTATTCATTCGTTTCGACCCGCGTGAATCATGTATCGCGAATTACTCCTTTGTTCTAATTAATTTAATCAATTACTAAAACGCACAAATAAATGAATAATCTTCCTAATTCCAAAAGGAAAAGTAGAAATATACATTCGTTTTTAGCTTTTTTACTATTCGTATGCTTGTCATTGATGCCTGATCAGGCGCAAGCTCAGAAGGAAAAAACGGTAACGTTGAACGTTCAGAATGAAACTGTAGAGAATGTTTTTGTTCAGTTGGGCAAGCAGACAGGCTTGAAATTCTTTTATGATCAAAATGTTGTGAACACTGCTCCGCGCATATCTATCAAAGTAAAGAATAGTCCCCTACAGGCTGTTCTGGACAAGATTACGGAGCAAACCAATTTGTTTTTCAATAGGGATAATAATACAATATCTGTAGGTAAACAAAAAATCGGGAATGATGTCCTGAAGTCGAAGACAAGAACTATAAAGGGAACAGTGGTAGATGAAACCGGTGAGTCGGTAATCGGTGCTACTGTAATGGTGAAAGGCACTACTAATGGTGTGACCACTAATCTTGATGGAAATTACACGTTGAACGATGTTCCCGATGGTGCTACCATCTTAATCTCTTATATTGGTTACCAGACTGTTGAGCTAAAGTCTGGCAGTAAGGAACTGGCTAAAATTACATTAAAAGAAAACAGCGAATTACTGGATGAGGTTGTAGTCTTGGGATATGGTAATATTCGTCGTAGTGATGTGACGGGATCTATTGCGTCCGTTTCTTCGGAATCTATCTCTAAAGTAGCCTCTGCCTCTGTGGCCGATGCTTTGGCGGGAAAGATGGCGGGTGTACAGATCACTACGGCAGATGGTGCATTGGATGCTGAAATCAGTATTCGTGTACGTGGTGGTGGCTCAATCACTCAGGATAACTCACCGTTGTTCCTGGTCGACGGTTTTCCGGTGGATGATTTGAGCGGTATTCCGCCTACGGACATCGAGTCTATTGATGTACTGAAAGAGGCCTCAATGACTGCTATTTATGGTGCCAGAGGTGCGAATGGTGTAGTGATTGTAACCACGAAGAACCCGAAAATGGGTAAGACGTCAGTGCAGTTCAACAGCTATGTCCAGACGCGTACATTGGCGGGTAAATTACCGGTAATGGGCAATTATGAATTTGTGATGGCAGAGTACGAGTATCAGATGATACGTAAAGGATCGGATGAGACCTTTATCAAGAATTTTGGTTATTATGACGATGTTGAATTATATAAGTATACAGATTCTAAAGACTGGCAGGATGAAGTATTGGGAGGTAATCCGATTTCACAATACTATAATCTGACAGTCAGTGGGGGGAGTGAAAAGACGAAATTTAATTTGAGTTATAACCATAATAAAGATGAGGGACAGTTGATTGGTTCCGGTTTGACGCGTAATAATATTATCCTGAAGTTGAATCATGAATTATTTAAGAATCTGAAACTGGAGACAAATTCCACATACCGCACCCGCACTATTGACGGAGCAGGTACGTCGGGTACCAATATCGTGACGGCTCTCCGCTACCGTCCTACCAACGGACTGACTTCCGGCACAGCCATCGATCCGGATGACGATGATGAGAATCTGGACGAGGACGGTAATTCTTTGAATCAGAAGTACACTCCGTTGGAAGAGAACAAGCAGAATTATAGGAAAAGGAAAGAAACTGCAATCAGCCTTAAAGCGGCTTTGGTATGGGATGTCTTTAAAGGAATGCAGTTCCGTTCGGAGTATGGTATCAGTACAACCAATTCCGGTGATGACCAGTTCTATGGAGCTTTGTCTGGTACGGCATCTGCCGCAGGAATGAACAATATGCCTTCGGCTAAGCGTACAAAAACACATAAAGAATCATATCGTCTTGCGAATACGCTGACCTATCGCAATTTGTTCCGTAAAATCCATAATGTGAACCTGATGATCGGACAGGAAATAAATCATTCGCAAAATGACAATACGTATATGAGTGCACGTTATTTCCCCGTTTCCATTACGGCCGAAGCGGCTCTTGAAAACTTTGCATTGGGTACACCTCACCAAAGTACCAGCTATAAAGCAGCTCCGGACAGAACGGCTTCCTTCTTCGGTCGCGGACTGTATGATTATAAAAGCCGTTATTATTTCAATTTCACATTTCGTGCGGATGGTTCTACCAAGTTTGCACCGGGCAAGCAGTGGGGGGTATTCCCTGCGGGTTCTATAGCCTGGAGAATTTCTAAAGAAAATTGGATGAAGCCGTTCAAATCTGTTTCTGAACTGAAGTTGAGAGCTAGTTATGGTTTGGCGGGTAATAACCGCATCAGTGATGATTTATGGCATAATATCTATCGTGTATATAGCGGTTCGAGCGCTCCCGGTTTTAATAATGAAGACTATAATTATTATCAGTTTGCAGATCAGACTTATTTGTATGACCCCGACCTGAAGTGGGAAACCACCATTACACGGAATCTTGGTTTGGACTTCGGCTTTTTTAAGAACCGTTTAAGTGGTACGGTTGATGTATACTGGAATACAACTAAAGATTTGCTGGTTCCGTCCATCATACCGAACTCGTCAGGATATTCGCGGCAGATGACGAATGTGGGCCGGACTTCCAACCGGGGAGTCGAATTCTCATTGAACGGAAAAATCGTCCAGACGAAGGACTTTAGCCTGTCAGCCAACTTCAATGTCGCCTTTAATAAAAATAAGGTTGATAAGTTGTCTTCCGGTGAAACGGAGTGGAAAACGAAGGCTTCCCTCTCCAATTGGTATGGAACCTATAATTACAAGATGGAAGTAGGCAAGAGCATGGGATTGATTTACGGTTTTGTGAATGACGGCTTCTATACGGTCGACGACTTTAACTTTGATGAAACCACCAAGAAATGGACATTGAAACCGGGAGTTCCGGATAACTCTTCCTTTAGTTCGGGCAACTTTAGCTTCAAGCCGGGTGCCATGAAGTTCAAGAAACTGTCCGATTCGGAGTCGGACTTGATAACGGAAGAAGATATGACCATTATTGGCGATACCAATCCGAAGGTAACAGGAGGTTTCGGACTGTCCGGCAGTTGGAAGAATTGGGATTTTACTGCGTTCTTTAATTATATGTGTGATTTTGATGTGTTCAATGTCAATAAACTCTATCTGAATTCCGCTGTCCGTCGCAACTATTCTAATTTGTCAACGAATATGAGTCTGCCACGCCGTTTTCGTTATGTGGATGATGCGGGTGTCAATGTTTCCAATGATCCGGTTGCACTGGCAGAATTGAATAAGAACGCCGCGACTTATTCGTGGATGTCCGTTACTCAGGGTATCACGATGAGCGATTTGATTGAAGACGGTTCGTTTCTGCGTCTGAGTACCCTGACTGTGGGGTATACGCTTCCGCAACGTTGGCTGAGCCGGGTGGGGGTTAAGAGCCTGCGTCTGTATTTCTCCGGCAGCAACCTGTTTACTCTGACGGGGTATAGCGGTTACGATCCGGAAGTGAACATTCAGAAAGGTCTGACTCCGGGCATCGATAACAATGTGACTCCGCGTAGCCGGGTTTATACACTTGGAATAAATTTGAATTTTTAAAAATAGAATATTGAATAATGAGAAAACTTTATATTCCAGTTATCATATTGATGATACTTACATCTTGTGAAGATTACCTGAATGTAAACTCTCCTTCCACTTTTGATAAAGATTATATCTTTAACAGCGAATCGGAGATTGCCACGGCTGTCAATGGTATGTATGTACCGATGGTCAGCGGTAAGGGGTGGGTAGGTAACATAGCCCAGAAGATGCTGTTCAATACGGATGTTGAGTTCACTACGGTCACCACGTCGTCCAATCTGAAAGAGAGTGCTTTCGAACCGAGTGCAGGTGATATCAGTTCGTATGGCAGCATCTGGACAGGTATGTATGACGGAGTAAACCGGACGAATGACGTGATAGAAGGTATCGAGCAAAGTCCCTTGTTTGAGGCTGCCGATAAAACCAAACCTTCCCGGGTGATGCACTATTATGGTGAAGCGAAAGTTTTGCGTGCCATGTACTATCTGGAATTAGTGAGAAACTGGGGAGACGTGCCTTATAGGAGGAAACCGGCGGGAAACAAGGATGAATTGTTTATCGGTGCAACCGACCGTGACATTATATTGGCGGATATGATCAATGATCTTATTGAAGTCGAGCCGGTGATGTGGTATGCGGAAGAATCGGACAGGGGAGTGGAAGCAGCTTCAAGAGAGTTTTGCCAGGGATTGATTGCCCGCATGGCATTGTATAGAGGAGGATGGACTCTGCGTCCGGATTACTCGAACCCTGCTGCTATCGGTTCAATGCAGCGCAATGATGACTGGCAGAAATACTATGAAATAGCTGAAAAATATGCAGGCAAAGTAATTAATGAAGGCAAACACTCGCTGAATCGTTCATTCCGTCAGCTTTGGGTGGACGAATGTAGCTGGGTCGTTCCGGTGAATGATGATAATATTTTCGATGTACCGGCAAAGGTAGGTGGTTCCGGAGAGTTGGGATATTCTTGGGGAACCTATATCGTTTCGCAGAAGAATTCGGAAGGACAGAATGCATCCAATGCTCCGCACGGATATTCTTCGGGAGGTTCAAAACTGGCGCTTACTTATATGCTGTCATTTGATCATAAAGACTTGCGCCGCGACCTTACGTGCGAGATGTTCCGTTATGAAAATTCGGGAATGACTAATATCGTACAGAAACCTATAGCTGCCCTTACGGTTTATTGCGGGAAATGGAACCGCCTGTTTATGGCAACCCCTTTGGGCAGCACTTCCAATAAAGGTACCGGAATAAACTACACTTATATGCGATATGCAGACGTACTGCTAATGTACGCCGAAGCTGCCAATGAAAACCATAACGGACCTACGGCACAAGCGAAAGAAGCCCTGAAGAAAGTCCGCAACCGTGCTTTCGCGGCAGAAGATCAGGCGGAGATGGTAGACGCCTATGTCGATAAACTTACTTCTAAAGAAGATTTCTTTGATGCGATAGTGAAGGAACGCGCTTGGGAATTGGGAGGTGAGAAGCATAGACGTTATGACCTGGCACGTTGGAATCTGTACGGAAAAACCCTCTATAACCTCTATTTCGACTGGATTACTTTAGGAAAAGTAGCCCGCACCAAGCAATATGAGAATGCGTCCACTGCGTTTGAAGAGCCGACTTATGATGAGCGTTTCAATTCTTATCCGGCTGTGGCTTATTACAGAATGGTTAATGCCGTGAATCCGCCTGCCGTCTGTGTGTCGCAAACCATAGACTGGTATAAAGAAGGAGGCAAGAGCTCTTATGATGAGTCTTTTGAATCATATCCTTCAAAAGCACCTACAGGATACACACTTATAAATATGTGCAACCAGTATTGCACGCAGGTCAAGAATACTTCGAATCCGCGCCAGTGGGTACCTGCCCCTGCCGTACTGTTCTCATTCTATGGGTATATCAACGAATCGAATGCGGCAACAGTGAATCCGGAAGTCGATCCTGTCCGTTACCTGTTGCCTATACCTCCCGATGCATTGTCAAGCCATCAGGGACTGTTGAAGAATTATTATGGATATTAAAAAAGAGAGTATGAAAAAGTTATTGATATATTTGATACCTGTATTGGCATTTTGTCTATTGAATATTACTTCATGCAAGGATGATGCGGAAGAGCTGCCCCGCTTGTTCAGGCCTTCCTTTATAGCCTCCTCCTGTTTTGCGGAAGGTAATTCGATTACCCTTGCCTGGAGAACATCCGGAGAAGCGACCTCTTATACGGTGGAACTTTCACATGACCAAACTTTCCAGTCGGAACCCGCTGCAACGCAGACGGTAAACAAAGGTAAGTGCACTTTTACGGGTTTGCGCTATGAGACAGGCTACTATGCCCGGGTAAGAGCAAATAATGAGAGCTTGGATATTATTTCAAACTGGACGGAATATTCTTCCCTTATCACTACTTTGACGCGTGTCATACCCAAGGTGCTTTATGCATTGGATGAACATCAGATAACGGAGAATTCGGCTGTGATAGAATGGAGAGTCTCTCAGCAGAATCCTGTGGACGGTGTTTCCATCTGGCAACAGGAAAATGGAACGGATGAAAAGCATTTTGACTTGTCCGGATCGGAAATAGCTTCAGGCAAGTATGTAATTTCAGGATTGACTCCCCGTACCTCCTACTATGTTGCATTGACCAATAGTAAAGCTCCCGAAGGTGCGGAAAAGTACAACCGGCAGAAATTCACAACAGCCGGTATGCCTTCCGGTGCCGTACTGGTGACGGACGGCGTTGACTTACTGTCGAAGATAAAGGAGGGAATGGATGATGACAGCCAATCAAGTTTGATCTTTCAATTGAAAAATGGGGTTGATTATTATCTGTCGGCAAACGGACTTCCCGAAAGTAGCACCGGTGACATCAAACTGACGAAAAGCATTGCATTTTTGGCTAATCCCGGAGATCGCCCTACGCTTTATATACGTAAAGGTGGCTTTATCATTAAACCGGAAGTGAATAAGATTCCTGAAATTGAGTATTTTATTGTTGAGAATGTGAATGTCAAAGAGCCAATCGTGTCCGGGGGAAGTGGCGGCAGCAAAACACGCTTGTTGAATATCGGCAAGCATGATGCCGGAACTGATATCACGATAGATCGTTTTGAAATCCGCAACTCCGATATTGTCCTTCCTTCTACCGTTCTGATGATGAGCGATGCCAGCGAAGGAATGACGACCATCAATCATATCCGGATTGATAATTGTCTGGTTACCGGAATCAATGACACCAAATATGTGACGAAACAATTCGGATTCATACACGCCGTCAATAAAGGCTCCAATGTCTGGAATGATGTTTCTGTAACGAACTCCACCTTCTATGAGTTTTATATCTCACCGGGTGTCTTTGGAGTGCTTACCGCTGATGTGCCGGTTTCATCTAACGCTAAGGTTTCTATCTCGAATTGTACATTTTATAATTGGGCCACAAGCAAGTCTTCGTATACGGCAATTGGTAATTTCTCTAAACTATCTGTAGCATTGCCGCTATCCGTTAATGCCTGTGTGTTTGGATATAGTGCAGGAAAAGCTCTGGTTCCGGGACAAGCCAACCTGACGGGAAAGAATAATTATTGTACCACAGACTTTGAACAAGCGGCCGATACGGGACTGACATTGATAGATCTGGGCATGTCGGATTCTTCATTTTTCAGGAATGCCAAGGATGGTGACTTTACGATTATCAATACCGAGTCTACGGTTTATAGCCAGGAATATGGTGACCCGCGCTGGATATCGGTTTCCGAATACTAACTTATTGATAAAAAACAGAAAGTGTAAGATTCTGTAAGAGGGCTGTGCTTAGTATGGACGGATTTTGATCCGTTCATACGGGCTGCCTGTTGACTTACACTATTAAAAATAAGAGATTAGAATAATGAGATATGCTACAATTGGAATACTTCTTCTGGCATGGGGGCTGCTAGCCTGCGATGAAAAAGAGGAGGTTTCCGGCCCGTCTGTTCCTTTCCCTGATTATGGAGAAATACTTGCTTTTCCGGGAGCAGAAGGGTACGGGCGCAATGCGGTAGGCGGAAGACATGGCGAGGTCTATCACGTCACTACGCTTGCTGACTCGGGAAAAGGCTCTTTGCGTGATGCGGTGAGTAAACCCGGAAGAATCGTTGTTTTTGATGTTGCGGGAATCATTCGCCTGCAATCCCCGCTTGCTTTTTCCAAGAATCTGACTATTGCTGCACAAACGGCTCCCGGTGACGGAATTGTCATTTATGGAAATCATGTTTCTTTTTCCGGGGCCGACAATGTCATTTGCCGCTATCTGCGCATACGGATGGGGGTGAACGGGAAAGACGGTAAAGATGCCGCCGGTGTCGCTTACGGATCGAATATGATTTTTGATCACATGTCGGTCACCTGGGGACGTGATGAATGTTTTTCCATCAATGGAGATCCGAAGAAACCGGGCGATCAGCCCCGGAATATAACTATCCAGAACTCCTTTATAGGGCAAGGCCTGCAACCACATTCTTGCGGAGGACTTATCCAGACTACGGCTGAAAATGGAGTGACCTTATACCGTAACCTGTATATCGACAACAAAACCCGTAATCCGAAAGTGAAAGGCCTGAATCAGTTTGTAAATAACATCGTTTACAACTGGGGTAATGGCGGTGCTTATATCATGGGTGATACGGAACAGACTTCCGAAGCCGATATCCGGAATAACTATTTCATAGTAGGTGCTACTTTAAATTATGATGGGAAAACGCTGGGTGCCACCGCTCCCTTCACGCGCTATAACGAACATTTCCGTGCCTATTTATCCGGTAACTATTATGATGAAAATAAGGATGGAGTGCTGAATGGCCGCGAACTGACCCGTGAAGATTGTACGAAACGTAAACAAGAGTCTGGCACTGAAGTCGTGATAACTCCTACTTTTCTGGATAAATCGTCGGATGTGCATCCCGCTATCGAAGGCTTGATGACCGCTCGGGATGCTTACGAGTGGATCGTACAGCACGGCGGAGCTTCATTACCCGCCCGTGACCAGGTAGATAGCTATCTTGTTGGAGAATTAACTTCATTGGGTAGGAAAGGAGGAATCATTCTCACGGAGATGGACCTGCCTACACAAGGCCCCGGTGAAATAAAGTCGGGAACCAAACCGCTGGATACGGATAATGATGGTATGCCCGATGACTTTGAAGATACATACGGACTTGATAAAAATGATCCGTCCGACGCTATGAAGATAGCTTCCAACGGATATACTAATATTGAAAACTACATATTCCTGATAAACAAATGAAAAAGATATATACTTATTTAATCCTCTCATTCGTCCTGTTGTGCAGCACTTCATTGATTGCGCAGACCAATGAGAAAGCCAGAGAAACTGCCGTAATGATTGCTGACCGCATTCTGAAGTCAACAACTTATGATTTTGTAGATAAGAAAAGTGGCAAGACTTACACATCGCTCAAAAACGTACCTTTGAATAAGAATGTGAAAGTACAAAGTAAATATCTGGATTGGCATTATACAAACGGAGTCACCAACATAGCCCTGATGGAGTTGGGAGATAAATTAGGTACTTCGAGGTACGAGAACTATGTTTTGAAGAATATGAATTTCATTTTCGAAGATGCAAACCAGAACTACTTCCATCGCTTGTATGACCAAACGCTGAAGCAGGAAGGTTGGAGAGCCGTGAATAATGTGAATTGGCACATGATTTACCGGAATAAACGTCTGGATGATAATGGTCCTATGGGCGCCAGTCTGATTGTGCTCAACCGCCGTCATCCGGAACAGGCTTTCCAGAAGTATATCGACCAGACTGATCATCACCTGATGGTGTCCGAACCTCGTCTTGCCGATGGCACTATTGCCCGGTTATGGCCGCATGTCAATACCATTTGGGCAGATGATGCCTTTATGGCTCTTTCTTTTCTGGTCAGGATGGGAGAGGCGACAGGTGATGCCAAATACTTTGATGATGCAGCCAATCAGATACTGAACTATACCCGCTACCTGTGGTGTCCCGAAAAAGGACTGTATTATCATTGCTATCACACGGATAACAAAGCGCATGGCGTTGCCCATTGGTCCAGGGCAAACGGATGGGTTTTCATGGCTACTGCCGATTTGCTGGCACGAATGCCCGCCGACCATCCGATGCGTGAAGATGTCATCCGGAACTTCCGTATGCAGGCGGATGGACTGATTCGTTATCAGGGTGCGAACGGATTGTGGCATCAGCTTCTGGATAAGGAAGATTCCTATGAAGAAATCACGGGAACCGCTATGTTCGTCTTCGGCATTGCCAGAGGGGTGAAACAAGGGTGGCTGCATCCCGACTATATCTATGTGGCATGGGAAGGGTTGAAAGGCATGTTCACCAAGATTACTCCGGAGGGTGATGTAACGGCTATCTGTGCAGGTACAGGCATAATGCCCGCTTTGTCATTCTATTATAATCGTCCCCAGTGGAAGAATGATCCGATGGGAGAGGGCCCCGTGCTGAGGGCATTGGTAGAAATGATAGACGCGCCTAAGTATACGGAAATCAAGGCCGAACAGCAATACGATAAAATCGAGTGATTTCTTGATATTACAGGAATATTACAGATTTATTACAGAATCTTTCTTTAGCTTTGCACCTTCTAAGAAAATAAGTTGAAGTAAACCTTTGAGGATAATATGCTAAAGAAAGATTCTGTATTACGGGGATTCGTCATTTTATGTGTAGGACTGCTTGTCTTCTGTCTGCCTCCTTTGCAGGCGCAGGACAGTGATTTCGTGACTTGGAACAAGATGAAAGCCCGGCACGATGTATCCCCCAGAGTAGAACTTTACGGAGATGTCGAGATGCGTACCCGTGACGCACTGGATGAGATAGACCGTTGGGGCTTCGGTGTAGGTACTTCTGTTCTTCTTCTTCCGTTTCTAAAAGCTGAGGGCGGTTACGAATACCACTACCGCAACCGTGGTGAAGACGGCTGGAAATCCCGGCACCGTTACCATGCAGGCGTCTCTTTCACTCTCAAAAAACGACAATGGACGTTCACCTTGCGCGAACGTTTCCAACATACTTTCGACGGACGCGGAGCGGATGAATTCCGTCTCCGCACCCGCCTGAAAGCTGCATATAAGGTAACCACATGGTCACCGTATGTTTCTTTAGAGCAATATCACGGTCTGGGCAAAGATGAATGGTTCCATGCCTCCCGCTTCCGTGCCCGTGGTGGGGTGGAAGCTAAACTGTCATCCTCCTGGTCGGCAGATGTTTTCTATTGCTACCAGCACGAGAGTGATCTGGATAGGCATATTTTGGGGTGGGAGTTGATTTACCGGTTCTGATTCATACTCTTTCTTTTCACTCATTTATTTGTAGATATGCGATGTGTTTACTATTTATTCGCCATTGGCTGATGAATTCAATTGGACTGATTTCTTTTCAATCGGCTTTAGTCATCATACTGAAATCATATCCAAAGCTAAGACTTTGGAAGCACGATTGTATTATATACATAAAAATCTCCCATCCATACCGGGAACAGTTGTGCTGTTCCACTTGCTTCGATTGTATTATATACATAAAAATCTCCCATCCATACCCCACCTTTGTCAAAAATGACTATATTTGCCCGTATCATTCTATCTTTTAACCTTAAAAACACAGTTTAAATGCAGCGTAAAACCCCGCAAACATCTGATATTGAAGATGAAACACCTTTTGCTAAAGTGGAGCGGGGAGATGTAGAGGCATTTACTGCGGTTTACAATAAATATCACAAACTGCTTTATGCATTGGCTTATCGCTATTTGATGAGTTCCGAGATGGCAGAAGACGCTGTGCAGCACGTATTTACCCGTTTCTGGGAATTCCGTTCGGAGCTTCGGGTGGGCATCAGCCTGAGAAACTACCTGATAACAATGATTAAAAATCATATACTCAATGTGATACGCAATGAGAATACTGCCCTTACCAAGAATTATGAGATAGCCCAAGGCATCCCTGCTTACGAAGATACCCTTGTTGACAGTCTGGAAAAGAAAGAACTGATGTCTATCTTTTATAAAGCTGTCGATATGTTGCCACCCCAAAAGCGGGAAATCTGTCTGATGAAAGTGCGTGAAGAACTCTCCAACCAGGAGATAGCCGACCGCCTGAAACTCTCTATCAATACAATCAAAACCCATTATTCCGATGCGCTGAAACTGTTGCGCGTCCATCTGGGAAAATTGCTAATTTTTGTTACGTACCTCACCTTGTTAAGGTGTTTAAGTGTCTATTTAACAGTATGAGTACAGAGAATATGAATATACCTACAGAAAAACAGATACAGGAAGTGCTGACAGGTACATCTACTCCTGAAATTGCCCGGATCGTAGCGGCTTGGTTTGCTACCGATGAGGGTATGGCCTATCTGGCTAAAAGTATAGATCGTGATGCCGTAGAGATCAAACAGGGATTCGAAGAACTCTATGTTGATCACGAAATCCCGTCCGAAGAGATGTTTGCCCATATCCGTCGCAATATCCGGAAGAAGCACGTCCGCAGGATTGCTTTTCGTGTGGCTGCCGTACTCATTCCGTTTGTGCTGCTGATAGGACTGTTTGTTCAGGTGAATACCCGTGTCGATCTGCTGGGCGATTCTGGTTACGAAGAAATCTATGTACCCAAAGGTGAGCGTCTGCAAATGATGTTTCAGGATGGTACGCGTGCGTATATCAATTCGGATTCGCGTTTGAAGTATCCTAAAAAGTTTGCGCTGTCCAGTCGTGAAGTCTACTTGGAAGGTGAGGCTTATTTTGTAGTATCGAAAAACTCCCGCCGACCTTTCATTGTCAATCTTAACGGACCTGCCGTGCATGTCCTGGGAACCTCGTTCGATGTTCAGGCCTATCCGGAGAATCGGGATATTACTGTTTGTCTGGACGAAGGTCGTGTTAATCTGACACTTTCTTCAGATAAGAAATATCCGTTGAAACCCGGTGAGAAGCTTGTCTATAACAAGGAGAGTGAACATTGCACCATTACTCGGAACATGGATGCACAGATTTCTTCTTTGTGGAAAAAGAACGTGATCGCTTTCAAAGATGCCCCGTTGTCCGAGGTTATCAAGGTGCTGAATCGCTGGTATGATGTAGGCTTCAAGATAGAAGACGCGGCAGTTGGAGATGTATACTTTACGATTACGTCAGAGAATACGCTTCTCGAAAAAGTTCTTCAGGATTTGGAGAAGATTGCGCCGCTACGGTTTGAATATAAGGAGGCTGAAAAGGCGGTGATAGTCACAAGAAAAAAAGAGGATTCCCGTCTCACGCATTGATTATGCGGATTTGAGTTGTAGGCAATATATAAGAAAGCCTCTAATTACGCTTATGCTAATTTGCGTTTTCAAACAAACAAAACCAGAGTACTAAACTCCGGCTTGGTTTTTACGCAGGTCGTAACTCTACGGTTAGTCCCATAGCTGCTGCAATCCGATATAGAGTAGATACTGTTGGAACTGTAAGACCTCTCTCTATTCTTGAGATATAACCTTTGTCAGCCCCTATACGCTTGGCAAGTTCTGCCTGCGTAAGTCTTGCGTTTTTACGGGCATCCAATAGGATTTGGGCATTATACTCTTCCCATGCCTTTTCGCGGCTCTTTTCACGTTCGGGAGTCCCTTCCTTTCCCAATACTTCATCAAGCAATGCACTGACATCGTAAATGTCTTTACTGATTTCTTTTAGTTGCATAATATTCCTCCTTTAACTTTATCGCTTTCTTTATCTCGCTATCAGGCGTTTTCTGTGTCTTCTTTTTGAAGGCATTGAATAAGACAACGATAGTATTTCCATCATAAATGAAAAATACACGAAATTCTGTATTTCCATAATTAGAACGAAACTCATAAACCCCATCTCTAATGAATTTAATATAGTGATGTGGTATCTTATCCTCTGTCACAAGTAGGTCTAACGCACGCAAAAATTTTTCTTTCTCTTGCCTTGATAGCTTTTGTAGAAAGTCGTTGAAATAATTTTTGTATGTGATTAGCGTTCTCATAGTGCAAAGATATGAAAAGTTATATAGAAATACAACATTGGAGAAGATTATTTTTTATTATCCTATTTATAGTATTCTTTCTCTCATATGTTCTCATGGTTGGGCGTACGTGGTTTTCTATTAAAATATTTTTATTCTATTCTCAAAGACAGCGATTTTTGCCGGTATCGGCAAGAAATAGCCGCCTTTTATCTTTTCTGCTTTCTATGAACGAAGTCTCTTTATCAAATAGAACAGTTTACATTATCCTCAGATTTCTTGCACGAATATAATAAAAGTCGTAGATTTGTACAAATCATCATAGATGATTGGACATTTATGTGCAGATACATAAAATACAAGATGACGAGCTACATTTTGGACCGCTAATGACGATTCTTTGCTTTTAAGGGTCTTTTTCCTCATTTATCGAAAAAAAATCTATTTTCTCTCACCCGCTCCAAAATCTTGTGTGTCTACTTAGTATAAAGCGAATTTTTATACTAATGTTAATCTAAAATTTAAGTTATGAAACACAAGATTTTACTTGTACTTCTTTTAGGCTTTATGACTTGTTTAACGGTCTCTGCTCAGAAAGTGACTTTGCAATTCCGGCAAGTTAAGTTAACAAAAGTCTTTGATGCCATTACGCAGCAAACCGGGCTCACTGTGGCATACAGTCGTCCTACGGTTGATCCGGACAGAATGGTTACCATTGAAGCAAAAGATGAAGATCTGTCCAATGTACTTAGTAAATTGTTCACTGGTACGAATGTGGCTTTTGAAATTGGTGAGAAGAAAATCTATCTGAAAGAGAAGAAGACTTCGGATTCTCTGCAGCAAACGAGGAAAACAAAGAAGATTTCAGGTACTATTATTGATGAAAAAGGCGAACCTGTAATTGGTGCCAGTATTTTAGTAGATGAAACGTCTAATGGTACGATAACTAATATAGATGGTGAATATTCTTTGACAGGTGTTCCTGAGAATTCTACTCTGACTATTTCGTATGTTGGTTATAAGACTATTAAACTGAAAGCATCCGATAAAAATCTCTCCAATATAATACTTCAGGAAGATAGTGAGTTGATTGATGAAGTCGTGGTAGTTGGTTATGGTGTGCAAAGAAAAAGGGATGTAACAGGTGCTATGACTTCCGTAGATGCAACAAAAATTGCTTCTGTACCTGTTACTTCTGCTTCTGAAGCTCTGCAAGGGCGTGCTTCCGGTGTGTTGGTTTCTCAAGATAATTGGGCACCAGGTACTTCTCCATCAGTTTTAATTCGCGGTAAGCGTTCAATCAATGCAAGTAATGAACCATTGTATGTGGTTGATGGCGTTCCTATTACAGGTGGTCTTCGTGAAATTAGTCCTTCAGATATTGCATCAATGGAGGTTTTGAAAGATGCTTCTGCTACAGCTATTTATGGTTCCAGAGGTGCTAATGGGGTTGTACTGATTACGACAAAACAAGGAAAGGACGGAAAAACGCAGGTTGACTATTCCGGATACTTTGGTGTTCAGACTATGCAGAATAAACTGGATTTAATGAACGGCGCCCAATATGCCGAATATGTGCGTGAAGCTTATCGTAATACAAATAGTTCGAATAAATATCCTATGGATCACCCCGACAAAGCGGCTGATATGGCAAATCCAATGTTTAAGCAAGATGCTTATGTACTTGAATCATTGATGATGGCTTATGATGAAAATGGAAATTACGATCCGTCAAGAATACGTTCTGATAATTGGTTTGATCATGTAACGCGCGATGGTATTATAACCGATCATCAGATAAGCGTCAACGGCGGAAATGCGAAGACGAACTTTTTGGCATCTGCCACTTATAATAAGAATGAAGGTATAATGAAAGATCAAAGTTACGAACGTTATTCCATACGTTTAAACTTAAATCATGAAATTAATAAATGGTTTAAGTTTGGTCTTCAAACACAATACTCGCACTCTGTAAAGGAACGTGGCAGTGGCATGGAAAGTGATGCCTATATGTACCGTATCAGCCCTTTGGGGGCGTTGCGTAATGAAGATGGCACTCCTACGCAACTGGTTGCTTCTGATGCTCAGATGTGGAATCCTTTAATGAACCTCGAAAAAGGAGCTGTATCCGCACCAGAAAAAGTTAGCCGATATTTGGGAAGTTATTATATTGAAGTGACTTTTCCGGTAGAAGGATTAAAATTTAAGAGTAACTTAGGTCTTGACGCTCGTACCAAACAGGATTATCAGTTTTACTCTTCCAATACCAGTACCCGGCAGTTAGGTACTTCCTATGCTTACAATGGTATGAGTAAATATACGATGATGACACTTGAGAATATGCTATTCTATAACCGTGATTTTGGTAAGGATCATACTGTAGGTGTAACCCTGTTGCAATCTATTCAAGAGGATAAAACAGAATCGAATAAGATAGGTGTACAAGATATAACTTCTGATAAGCTGCTGTATAATGATTTGCCTTCTTCTTCCATTATAGATAATATCGGCAGTAATCTGACAAAATGGACTATGGCATCTTTTATGGGACGTTTGAATTATAGTTATAAAGAAAGATATCTTTTTACAGGTTCCGTACGTTATGATGGCTCTTCCCGTTTGGCAGAAGGTCATAAGTGGGTTGCTTTTCCGTCTGTGGCTTTGGCATGGCGAGTTAGTGAAGAAGCGTTTATGAAGAGGCAGAATGTAATGTCGAACTTAAAATTGAGAGCTGGTTGGGGCAAAACAGGAAATTCGGCTATAGATCCTTATATGACAAGAGGAGGACTTAGTTTGTCTAAATATGTATGGGATAATGGCGCTTCCGAAGTATTAGGATATGCACCTAGTATTATGGCTAATAGTGAATTGACTTGGGAAACAACGAAACAGTGGAATGTCGGCATTGACTTCGGTTTTTTAAATAATAGATTGAGTGGAACTGTTGATTTGTATCTTCAACATACTTCTGATCTATTATTGGAACGTCAGATACCGGTCGTTTCAGGCTTCGGAAGTGTTCTTTCCAATGTAGGAGAAATAAAGAATAAGGGTATTGAAATATCTTTATCTACCTTAAATGTGAATACAAGAGCATTCCAATGGACTACAGATGTAATGTTCTACGCTAATAAAGAATCCATTGAATCTTTGTATAATGGAAAAGTTGATGATGTGGGTAATAAATGGTTCATCGGACATCCTATAAATGTGCATTATGATTATGAAAAAATAGGAATCTGGCAGAATACTTCGGAAGACTTGGCTGAAATGTCTGAGTTCAATAAAAATGGCGCAAGCTTTAAACCGGGAGATATAAAAATATGGGATAACGGTGATAAGAAGATAACAGAAGCTGATCGAAAAATATTGGGCTCTACCAGTCCGAAGTTTATTGCAAGTATGGTCAATGACATAACCTATAAAGGTTTTGATTTTTCTATTTTCTTGTATGCCAGTGCAGGGGCCATGCTCAATAATAATATTGAATACTTAAATAAGCCGGGACGCGCCAACAGTATTATTATTGATTATTGGACTCCTGATAATCCTACTAACGCCTACCCGCGTCCAAGTGTTGATAATGCTTCACCAGCCTATGTGAAATCTCTTCAGTATGAAAAAGCCGATTTTCTTAGAGTACGGAATATAACTTTGGGATATACTTTACCGGAGAAATTATTAAAAAAAGTACATGCCCGTAAAATACGTGTATACCTTTCCGCTAATAATCCTTTTATTATTACAGGATTTTCCGGTATCGACCCTGAAGGAGCAAGAGGATATACTGCGCCAAGTGCCTCAACATGGATGGGAGGCATAAACCTTTCTTTCTAAAATTAAATGGAATTATAATCTTTAAAATTGTTGAAATATGAAAGTAAGATATATTAGTATCATGTTGATATTTACCTTCATGGTATCTGGCTGTAGTGATTGGCTGCATGAAGATGATTCTTCGAAATTGACATATGATTTTTATTCTACTGAGCAGGGAATCGATGCTGCATTAGTTGCCACTTATTCATATATGCGATGGGGGGCTGGTAATAAAGCCAGATATAATATGATGACGGAGATGGGGGTGGATTTGTTTACCGAAGCTCGTGACGGTAAAACCCGTGAATCTTTTAATCGTTATGAATCCGGGTTTATGAATCCGTCCTTGAAAGTTCTTTATGAATTTTGGGAGAACCACTATAAAGCAATTAGTACGGCTAATATTGCTATAAATCAGGTTGAAAAAAGTTCAGAACTATCCGAGTCAAAAAGAAATCTGAGTTTGGGAGAATTGCATTTCCTGCGTGCTTATTTTTATTTTGATTTGGTACAACATTTTGGTAAAATACCTTTGGAAACAGAAGGACATTTTGAAGTGAGGACTGATTATAAGCGGGCGCCTGTAGCAGATATTTACAACCAGATTATTAGTGATTTGAGATTTGCAGAACCATTACTTCCTACGAAACCTGCAAATGGAGGGAAAGCCTCAAGAGATGCTGCTGCACACCTTCTTGCGAAAGTATATTTGACCCGTGCCAGTGCAGAAACTGATATTCGTGGCATGAAACCAACAGACTTGGACAGTTGTCTTTATTACGCAGAGAGTGTATTGCCGGAGAATGGAGGTACACACAAATTGATGAGTAACTATGCAGACTTATGGGATATGAAGAATCAGGGTAACTCAGAAGTAATTTATGCAGTGCAATTTACAAATAATCCATTGTATAATGATGACGGAAACTGGTTTCATCTTTATTGGAATGCGGCCATGTATGAGTTACAACCGGGTATGATACGTGATATTGCAAATGGACGTCCTTATGGAATGATTCGTCCGACAGATAAGACTTTACTCACTCTTTTCGACCGTAAAAATGACTCTCGTTTTTATAAGAGTTTCAAGATGGTTTTTTATGCGAACAATAAAAAGACGCTGTCTAAATGGGAAATTTTATCCTATGATGGGGAGGTTTATTTTACTCCAGATCCGGCAAAAGGTCAAAAAGAGGGAAAAAATAAAATCGAATTAGGAGATACTGCCATTTATTTCTCTGTACAAAAATGTGGTTTGCAACCGGGGACATTAGAAATGAAAAAGTATCTCGCCAATTTTAAATATGTATATATGCCCTATGAAATGCATGATATAGAAGGTCATCCCGTATTAGTTAAACATCTTGATCCTACACGACCGGATAAGAATACACAAGCTGGTGCACGGGAGTGGATACGTATGCGTTTGGGAGAAACCTATTTGATAGCGGCTGAGGCAGCAGGAAGAAAAGGAGACTATGAGTTGGCGGCTAAATATATTAATGTTGTCAGAAAACGTGCTGCATGGGCTACCGGTGAAGTGAAAGCTCCTCAATACTGGAAAGAGGAAGGTGGAGAGATGGGAAATATGGAAAGTACCTATGATTTGATAAAAGTCACCCCAGATGATCTGAAAACGGATTTCATTACTTTTATTTTAGATGAGAGAGGGCGTGAGTTATTAGGTGAAATTTATCGTTGGGAAGATTTGGTACGTTGTGGCGTTTTATATGATTGGGTTATGAAATTTAATAAAGAAGCCAAAGCGGCCGGTACAATGAAGCCTTTTCATAAACTGCGTCCTATCCCCCAGAATCATATTGACCGTTTGAAACCGGCAGGAAAGATTGAAGAAGAACAAAATGAAGGTTACTATTGATGATTTGGAAGAGTTAACTGTTATTTCATTAAGGTATTTTCTATGTAACAAATCATTTATTGATAATGGTTGTGGTTTGTTCTCTTCTAAATGAGTAAGACATAATTTACGCGAATAATATGAATTTTATTTATTCGCGTAAATTATTCACTTTTCTAATTTTATTGATCTTATAATTAGGGCTAGTATGGAAAACTTTTATTATGGCAGATTTGCTTTTGTATTGTTGTTTCTTCTGCTTTTTAATCTTGTAGTAAAGGCTAGTGAAGTGGAAGCTACGATGAGTTTACAGGAACTCTTCAATCCGTATGCCGATATGGAAAATGGAATTACAGGAACTGTAAATTCAGGGGGAAAGATAGAAGTGAAGGTTTTTGATAAATCAACCAATACGCTGGTTTATCACACTTATATTACTTCTTCTTCGACAAGTTTTGCAGGGACAGAAATTAATTATAATAGGTCTTCATTAGGGAGCGGAGCTATTTACTATCCTAATATATGGAAAAGCAAGGATATTAAGACTGCATTAGGCTCGATAGATAGAAAAAGATATGATGCTGTTACTATCAAACCATATCATTTGTTTACTAATAATATTGACTTGAAAGTCCAGATTGATGAAACAAATGCAGAAATGGCTGTTTGTAAGATCCCGGGAATAGGTTTGATAGATAGAAAAGGAGGAAATGCTTTGTTTCATCCCAATCATTATTGTCATGATTTGAGTCATGCCGCTGATTTCGTAACAAGGGCATGGACGAAAGTGAAGCAGCCAAGAATGGATAAGGGAGCAGACTTTATTATTGCTACACATCGTGGAGTATGGGGAGATAATTTGGGAGCTGGTAATCCTGAAAATTCTATAGCTGCTATTCGGGATACAAAGATATATACTGATGTGTTGGAATCTGATGTGATGAATACGCAAGATGGCGAATTAATCGTTTCTCATGATTATAATTTGAGAAGATTATCAGATTATTCAGGATCTGATGAAGACTATTTATATAATATGAATGCAAGTCAAATAAAGAATCTGCATTTGAGGAAAAGGAATATGGAAATCTCTGAATACAAATATTTGACGTTTGGAGATATGGTTGATGCATTGAAGAAATATGAACTAGTTCTTACTGTGGATATTAAAGAAATAAGGTCGAGATACGATAAAAATGGTAACTGCATTGCAGCTTGTGAATATGATGTCAAACAGCATGGAGAAGCTGCAAAACGGCTGATGACGCAAAGCTTTATGAACATTTTGAAAAAGTGCGTTGAGATTGCAGAACAAAAGAATGCTCTTCAATATCTGGCTTTTAAGGTTAATTACTCTTATGCAGAGATAAGCCAATATTTGACAGAAGAACAAATGTCAAAAACAATGTTTATGCCTGTTATTCATCCGGATAGGGAGAATTATCTGGATTTTATTGATACATGGATTCGTAGGGCAAAGACTGAACTGGTGGCATGGCAGACAAATTTCAGAAAAGCGGGGGATCCTTATTTAACTCGGTTTACCCGATATGGAGTATCGTATGAAAATTTACTTCATTATGTATACGAAAACAGCGGGTTAAGACCTGGCATTTATCCGGAAGAACCAGCGGGACAACGCGGGGTAGCAGGAAGATATGGAGAGTTTAGAATGAAGGATTCCAGAGATGATATGAGAGGCGATCATTATTTTTTAATGAATATCCCTTATGGAAAAATAATGGTACTTACTACTGATAGACCGGATGTGTGTAAGGCCGTCAATGATTTATTTAATAATATGCCTCAATAAAGCGACATCAATATGAAAATAATTAAATATGTTGAATCAATGATAGTTCTTCTGTTATTTGAAGGATTATTTATTTCTTCTGTTTTTTCTCAGGATAAACATAGTTATATTACAAAATTGGGTACTAATTTATTTTATAGAGAGGTGCATGATGCTAATAGAACAGTTTTAGGTATGAATGAGATTCGATCTGTAACAGAAGGAATGGATGGGTTGACAGTGACTTTTTATTTCACTGCAAATTTAAGTCAGGTAACTAAGCCTTTGAAGTTATTGTCATTTACTAATAGTACGGAAAATAATTCTTATGTGGATTTATTTTATAATGCAGGCACTTTTACTGTTCGCCGGAAATATAATCCGGGTTCGGAGTATTATTATGATTATCATTTATATGACCCAATGTTTACAATTGATTCCGGTGCTGTAATGTGGGAAGTTCATCTCTTCTTTACAGGGTTTTCTTTTTGGATAGAGACGCGTGATACCTGCAAATCGGTTAATAATAGGTGGCATGCACCTCTTTTTATTGGAATTGATTCTCCCCGCTTCCATATAATGAATGGCTTTCTTACTAGTTCTCCACTGGCAAAGTTGGTTTTTGGTGATCCAAATCCTTCAACAACATTTACGATGCCAGAGGAAATAGGTATTTATGAGTTTAAGTATTCTGAATTACGTTCGACATTGAATAATGAATTTAGTAAGGATAATTAAAAGAGGTGCTTATGAGAAATATAATATTAATGATGACTTTGTGCTTTTCGTCTTGTTTATGTGCTCAGGAGATTCCATTACCGCAAAAATGTTTTCCTCTGAACGGAACTGATTCAGAAGATATTATGTCTGGTCAGACTGCGGATATTCATGGAGCTGTTCATGCACTTGCCGATAGGTTTGGGACAAATGGAAAAGCCATATCTTTTGATAAAGAAGATAGTTATTTGTCTTTTCCTCTTGTTACGTCTGGTGAACAGGGACAAAGGGAGCTGACTTTGACCTACTGGTTATATGTTGGTCAAGACTCCATTTCTCAGGCTTTTTGGACAAAAGATCAAGATGGAAATTTGTTGTTTGGAATGAAAAGAAAAGGTGTACGGGCTGTGTTGGATATTTATCACACGGATAATCAGAAGAATGTATTACCGGATCAGCAATGGATGTGGGATGATTCGAATTTTAATGAAGGAAAGGGATGGTATTTTGTGGCACTCACTTATTCTGACGATGGCACTCACTTTTATTTAGTTACGCCTAAAGGAAAAATGACGGAATGTTATTCTGCTTTTATACCGGACTGGAATTTGTTTACATCAATGTGTATTGGGGCGGTAGATCATATTCCCAGTACTGGAATAGATGATTTCAAAATTTATGATACTGCATTATCTGGTGAGCAAGTTTCAATATTATATCAATTCGAATCACAGTTCAGTATGGGAAGTGAATCATTGTTTAATGTAGAAACAGGCATTCCTCTTTATTCTTCTACCTGGTATTTTCATTGCGTAGGATTTCAAGGGGCATTACAGCATACTTTGCAAAATCAAAGTGATTTGTCTTTTCTTAGTGCAGATGCCGGATATGCTTTGTCAATGACATCTGATGTGGAATCTGATAATCAGAAGTGGTCTATTTATCCAATGAAAGATACGGCGAAAGGGAGATTGTACACTATTATCAATATTGCGACTGGGATGAGTTTGTCAGATACACGTGAAGGAGTGTTTCAGCAAGTGCCGGATAATGCTGATTCTCAAAGATGGTGTATTGGGCAATGGGAAGGTAAAAAGCAGATAAAAAGTGATATAGGAGAAAGCCACGATATTCCCCTTTTATTTGAAGAAATCTATTTTGATAAAGGTGCAGGAGTCATTCGAGTTCACATTCGTTTTCCTGAAGGGGAAAATGTTAGGATTCGTCTGACCGATTCTCAGGGAATGTTGTTGAAGGAATTACTTTTTAGTAATGTACAACTCTTGGAACGAGATATCCGATTACAAATTAATGGTGTATGTTTGGTTATTGTTGAATCGGATAATTATCGGATAAATAAAAAAGTTTTTGTTAATAGTTAAAGATAGGTGATATGAAAAAAGTTATTTTGATACTTACTGTTTTAATGTGTGGTTTTAATATTCATGCACAGTCTATATATAGAATGTATTCCAACGGATCAGGCGCTGGTGAGTATATTGATAATCTTAGAAATGCGCCATTGGCGCCTGACGATGTGTGGGGGATTCGTTTTAGTGCGGGAAGTATAACCAGAGGATTTATAAATAATTCGGGACAATGGGGACTTTTGAAACCAAGTAGTGCTTATCAAATATCTCCTGCAATGTTTAATAATATTCTAAAAACAATTAGCAATCTTACTATTGGTGTAGAGGGGTGGGTTTGCGCTGAGGGCTTTTCTGTCAGAGCCTTGGATCCTTCAAATAGTAATACTTTGGATTTGCTCACAACTGGTAGCAAATCTACTATTACATCAAATGGCGATAGTGAAGGTTTGCATGTAAGGTCTGCCATCGGACATAAGATTTATTTGTACGATAAGGTTTATTTTGATGATAAATATTGGACAAGTCTGGGGCCTGGTCGTAATAATGACCCAACTATAAATAATGCTAATAATAATAAGATGATGCGTATTGGGAGTAACGGAGGTTTGGGCTTTTGGGGAACTGCAGGTGTTGAAGCAAATGATAATCCACAACTTGCAGTAAAAGCTAATGAGGTGAGTACTACTGTTCCGATGTCTCTACTTTTTGATAATCATGTTAATTTGTTTTTAGGATATGCGGTGAATCATGATGATGGGTGGATAGGCACATACTCGAATCATGGGCTTCATCTTGGAACAAATAATGGTTCTGCATTATTTATTAGTGCTGATCGTAACCTGTATGTGGATTTGTCACACGATGATGTGTCAAAAATTCGTGCGGAATTAAAAAATAAGTATCGATTATTTGTAAAAAAGGGTATTCTCTCCGAAGATTACGCTATTGCTCCTAACTCCTCTTGGTCGGATTTTGTTTTCAGCAAAGACTATAGTCTGCCAACTATCTATGAGGTGGCTGATTTTATACAAGATAATAATCATTTATCCGATGTTCCTTCTGCAGAGCAAGTTGCTGAGGAAGGTTACTCTCAACATGATATGAATAAGATACTTCTGCAAAAAATCGAAGAACTAACTCTTTATACTATTCGGCAGCAGAAAGAAATAGATTCGTTAAAAGCACAATTGCAGGAATCAAAAAAGTAGTGAGTAGATGATTTATATCTGTAGAAAAATAGAATGTTGTTTTTAAGCTAAAATAAGTATGAAGAAAATATATATATTTTTATTTCTATTGATTACTACCTTGGTCGCTTCCCAAGCAAGTGCCCATAAGCGTTTGTTTATTCTGCTCGGACAATCTAATATGTCGGGCAGGGCACCAATAGAAGATGCGGACATGGCAGTTTGCCCAATGGTAAAACTGCTGAATGCGGATGGGCATTTTGAAGTGCTCCGAAACCCATTGAATCGTTTTTCGAATATCCGCAAGGATATCGCTATGCAGAAGTTGGGCCCCGGATATACTTTTGCTGAAACATTGTCCGAGCAATTACAGGATACTATATTTTTTGTGGTCAATGCACGTGGAGGAACCGCTTTAGAGCGTTTTATGAAAAACGATACTGCCGGATATTATGAGAAAACATTGTTCCGTATCAAACAAGCTTTGCGCGAGCGCCCTGACCTGAAACCGGCAACTATCATTTGGCATCAAGGGGAGTCTAACCGGGATGATTATCAGAACTATCTGAATCATCTGAATACATTGGTTGCTGATTTGCGTAGTGATTTGGGGATTCCGGATTTGCCATTTATTGCAGGAGAAATAGGACGCTGGAATCCGGACTATTCGCATATCGTAGAAAAAATTGCTTTGATTCCCGATAGCATACCTTATGCTGGACTTGTTTCTTCCGAAGGGTTGACTAATATTGATGAATTCCACTTTGATACACGGTCGCAAAGAGAATTAGGAAAACGGTATGCGAAGAAATATTTGGAACTGTCAGGGGAAAAGGTTTCAAGATTGGTACAGATACGTTCTAAATTATTTGAATCGAATAGTAAGGAAGTACTTGTTGCCGCTCACCGTGGCGATTGGCGCAATGCCTGCGAAAATTCATTGGAAGCCATAGAGAATGCCATTCGGATGGGAGTGGATATTGTGGAGGTGGATCTTGCCCGTACCAAAGACGGGCATCTGATTTTACTGCACGACAATACCCTCGATCGTACTACTACTGGAAAAGGAAAACCTGAAGATCATACTTTAGCCGAAATTAAAGCGTTGCGTTTGCGGAATGGGTGTCATATTAAGACCATTTACAAGGTTCCCACCTTGGAAGAAGCGTTATTGGCAGCCAAAGGAAAAGTGATGTTGAATTTGGATAAGGCTTTTGATTACTTCGACCAGGTGTATGAATTATTAGAGAAGACGGGAACTACCAACCTGGTAATCATGAAAAGTAATGCTCCGGCGGAAGATGTGAAGCGTGATTACGGGAAATATCTGGATAAGGTGGTTTTCATGCCGAAAGTTAATTTGGATGAAGAAGATGCCATTCAGAAGTTAAATGATTATCTTCGGGTATTGAAACCGGTGGCTATTGAATTTAAGTTCGCCCATGATACCAATCCGTTACCTTACGAAGTGAAGAAGATAATGACCGGGAAATCCCATATTTGGTATAATACCTTGTGGGATACACATGCGGGCGGACATGATGATGATTGTTCACTGGCCAATCGGGATAAAGGTTACGGATATCTGATAGATAATCTGGGTGCAACGATCTTGCAGACAGACCGTCCGGCATACCTGATTGATTATTTGAAACATAAATCGAAAGTAATGGATTGTAAACGCGATTGGACATACCTACAGTCAGAAAATGAATATCAGGCTCCTTCTGTTCCTCATTTTATGGTTGAGGAGTGTTTTCTGAAAGGCAAGAAGAGTCCGCAGACCAATGAGGATGGCATTATTGTTACTCCCTACTTTGCGGCGGTGATTGATGGGGCTACGGCTAAATCTACCTTCACTTACGAGGGTAAGAAAACCGGCCGTCTGGCTATGGAGCTTGCTTTGGAGGCTATACGTGATTTTCCGAAGGATATTGATGCCGCTGAGGCTATTGGCCGGATAACAGAGAAAATACATGATTTCTATGTGGAGCATAATTTACTTGATGAACTGAAAGCAGAGCCGGGTAAACGTTTCACAGCCAATGGCGTGATTTATAGCTATGCCCGGAATGAAGTATGGCAGGTGGGTGATTGTCAGTGTATCATTGATAATCTGTATTCCTCTAATGAGAAAGAGATTGATGCTATCATGGCGAATGCCCGTGCAGTAGTCAATGAAGTAGCTTTGCTGGATGGGGCTACGATGAAAGATTTGGAGTCTCACGATCCGGGACGGGAATTTATCTATCCTTTTCTGCAGAAACAGGCTGTTTTGCAGAATTGTCCGGCAGAAGGCCAGCGGTTTGCCTTCCCTGTGTTTGACGGCTTTCCCGTGCAGATGAAGCAGGTGAATATTTTCCCTGTGGGTGATGCGGAAGAAGTGGTATTGTCTTCTGATGGTTATCCTCATTTATATTCCACCTTGCGTGAGTCGGAATGTTATCTTGCAGATATTCTGGAGAAAGATCCTCTGTGTATGCGGTTGTATAAGAGTACAAAAGGAGTGCAAAAAGGCAATTACTCTTTTGATGACCGTGCTTACCTGAGGATAAAAATTAAAAAATAATATTTATGGAATTAGGAAAATTGCGCGATGCACTGAAAATAGCCAGTGCCCGCGAGTATGCTCTCGTTGAAGAGTTGCTGGTATGTGTTGATAAAAAAAAGCTTGATTAAGCAAATCCGGCAAACAGAGAAAAATGATACGCCTGCGAGGGTGGAGTATTACGGTAATCCGAAAGCCGTTGCCCGGATTCTTGTGAAGTTGATAGAGCAAGGGAAGCTGCGCTATAATGGTGAGGAAAATTACTCACGCATCATCCGTACGCTGACTGCGGTGGTGGATGTGGTGAATGAATCGACGGGAAAGATTATGAGCGGGGAGTCGCTGGTATCGTATGCGAAGTGGATACGGTCGGGGGAGTTGCCGGAGGATTAAGGAGAAAAAGGCGGAGTAATCCGCCTTTTTGCTGACTTTGCAAAAAACATTGCATGCGTTCTCCCTTGTCTTGCAAAAAATCGGCGAAAGATTTGAAAAATACCGCCATGTTTTTCAAATCTTTCGCCGGTTTTTTTAATCTTTCCGCCAACTTTCCAGAGGATATTTCCTTGCTTTTATTTCTTGAGTCATTTTTGATGTGTCTTTTTTATAAAATCGGTTAGGTAGGGTTAGGTTCTTTTTAAAACTTTCGTGAGAAAGAATAAAAATAGAAAGTAATTACTTTCTGAAGTTTAAGCATATAAGGGAAGTTACAAATGTAACCTAACCCTACCTAACCGATTGTTTCATATCGGATGCAAATAGGGTGCCTTCTGGGCTAATTCTAATGGTAAACGGTGAGCTTTTATTTGTGATACTTCAATTTTAAAGTTGAAATATTCTTGTAAATTCTATGATTATTCAATTATAATATTTATTTTTGTGGAAAAATAATAATATGGCAACACAAGAGGAGGTTGAAGCGTTTTTAAAGCAATTCCATCAGAAGTTAAAAGTCTTTAGTATTATCTTTAAATAAGATAAGCTGCATCTCAGCATAACTTTTTCATGCAAGCATGAAAGTTCTGCATTCGATTTGCATTATCTTTAGAGATGAAAGAGGAAAAAATGCTCAAACATTAGCTGATTTGGAAATAACCCCAAAATATAGAGAAACTATTATAAAAGCAATTGAAGTAGAAGATTATTCTCAAGGACCAATAGTTGATACACTTAATCATTTAGGCGATATGTGGGTGTTCGGAAAAGATGTGAAAGGTCATGAGATTTATATAAAGATTTCGCTTGGAAGAGATAATTGTCAAACGATATGTATTTCATTTCATATTGCAGAATATAGAATGAAATACCCATTTAAAGGAGGAAAATGATGAAAAGCCCTTTTACAGGAGGAAATGTAAGCCTTCGGCAAGAAAATTCAGAATTGGTATTTCGCAAAGAGAAGTTTCGATACACTTATCTTTATTATGAGTGTGAGGATACTAAAGAACATTTCACAACGACGGAGATTGATGAACTGAATCTTGCACAAGTGTACAATCAGTACAGAATAAAATATGGTATCCCGTTTCCTGATGAAATAAAGCAGATACGAGAAATGTATGATTTGTCGGCTTTGAAGATGTCTGAGATACTGGGTTTTGGGGACAACCAGTATAGATTGTATGAAAGTGGAGGTATGCCAAGTGAAGCGAATGGGAAAGTGCTGAACTTGATAAAAGATCCTGCAATCTTCGAGACATTTGTAAGAAATGCAAGATATCAGTTGGATGAAAAAGAGTTTAAACGGATATTAGCTAAATTAAATAAAGTAATAGAATCCCAATTACCTGATATTGAAGCAGAACTGATTTATGATTCATATACAAGAGGGAGTATAAATGGCTATGCAACGCAGTCGTATAAGAAGCTTAAGAATATCTTATTATACTTTATAGAGCGCTGTGGCGGGGTATTTAATACTAAGATGAATAAGTTACTTTTCTATACCGATTTTCTTTGTTATAAAAAGTATGGAAGGGCCATGAGTGGCTTGGCTTATAAAGCTATTCAATATGGTCCTGTGCCCGTAAGATGGGATAGGGTGTATAGTTTGGTCGATGGTGTTAACCAAGATATTGTTGAATTTGAATCAGGTTATTCCGGGGTAAAGTTAGATTCATTATTGACGTCGGATATGAATGTTTTTTCTCCGGAAGAATTATCGGTGTTGGAATCTGTATATGAAAATTTTAAAAATTCAACTGCCGCCGATATTTCTGCCATAAGTCATAATGAAGATGCTTGGGAAAAGTATTATGGCACCAATAAACTAATTGATTTTAGAGAGGCTTTTACATTGAAAGCTCTATAAGCTAGGAGTTACGAGCTACAAGCTACAAGTGGCTGCGCTATATTCCGAAAGGCACTCGTAGCTTGTAGCTTGTAACTTATGTAGCTATCTCACTGATACAACTGATTGCTCTTCACACTCTCCACCTCCAGCAGTATCACCTCGTAGCGCCTCATATTCTTACTCATAACATATTGGAAGCCATATTTGGTGAGAATCTTCCCTAACAGGATTTTTCCGGCATGGTTATATTGATAGCCGGTTCTGTTTCTGATTTCTTCCGCTATTTCACTCACAGTCATATACTTGAATCTTTCGAATCGTTCCGGTTTGCGGAAATGCGTCAGTAGCATTTCTTCTTCGGGAGCCTGAAAGACGAAAGGCTTGTTATTGCGCTCTATCTCATCGTTTTCGTCGGCTTCGAACCAGTAGCGGTAACCACTGTCCAGCAGATGCTTGATTTGGGCGTAGAGCTGTGGGTAGTCGATTTCGTAGCGGTCTATCTTTTCGATTTCGTAACATAGGAAGCGGCGGTTGCCGGTAGGATCGTGCAACACTTGCGGGTAGTTGCAGGTACCGGCAAAAGATGCCCAATGAGGCAGGTTCAGGGTGTGGCGGGCATAAGGCAGGCGGATGCTGATGAACTTCCGGGTGATGAGGTCCTTCAACAGACTGAGTTCATGCCCCGTCATACCCTCGAACTCATCGAAGTTGATGAGCATAAATTCCGCCATGCGGGAGAGGTCGTCCTTGTTTCCGGCGGAGATGATGCCGGTACTGAGATAATCGTTTCGCAAGTCATCTGACAGGATTTTGTTGATGAAAGTCGTTTTCCCCAGATTCTGTTTGCTGCATAGCAGGAGGCAAAGGTGGTTCACTACCTCTTCTTGCGTGGCGGCGGCTACCATACCTACCAGGAAATGCCTGAAACCTTTCAGCCAGAATTCTCTCTGGGCGGGGATGGTGTGGACGCTTTCGGCAAGGCGGCCGATGTGGTCGATGCCGTCCCATAGGGGCAGGTGATTCATGTACTCGCGGATGGGATGGTAGGAGAAACTGAAATCGGAGTAAATCAGGTTCTCCATGTTCTTGACGCTGCAAGGATAACCGGCTTCGTTCAGCTCCATCCAGATGCTGTTGCTTACCATATCATCCAGCATGAGGAAATCGTCTTCACCCTTTTTGCGGCATTCCATGCGGTGCTTCATCTGGTTGTAGCGCGTTTCGTAATGACTGTTGATATACTGTCCGATGCGGAGGAAGTTCCATTGCGAGGTTCTCAACTTGCGTGTGTTAAATTCGTCCGTATGCTGATAAGCGCTGTCCGTCAGGGAGTCTATCTCTTCGGGCGGCATATCGGTGAAGTTGAGGCGCAGGAAAGGGGCGACTTCTTCTTTTGGGATGCCGTAAGCGTTGTATGTGCAGGTCAGCCGGAACAGATAGTTGTTGCAGTTGCCTTCTTCGTACTTGTTTTTGTGATCGTGGTAGTAAAGGAGGAGAGCAAGCAGGGAGCGGCTTTCGCTTTTGGGATAAGAGATGTTGTCCGAAGGCTTTTTGCACCGGGTGGTATCTGTCGTTGCTGAGGCAGCCTTTTTCCGTCCGGGAGTTTTCTTTTTCTTTTCTCTGAGAGGATGGTTGAGGTCGATGATGAGAACCTGCGGGGCGGGATTCAGGTAAACGTTTTCATCATGGGGCAGATAGCAGATGCGTGTCATGTCCTTGCCCGATTCGTCGATGTCCGTTTGGCAAAGTTCCTCGTAGAGTGCCGCAACCTGGTCGTAAGCGTGCGCATGGTAGTTGCGCACTTCTTCGGGAGATTGCGGCAGGGTGCCGTCGGGCAGGCTGGTCTGTACGGTCAGTTTGTAACCGTTGCCTTTCGGACTGGTGAAACTGATGTGGGTGAACGGACTTCCCGTGACGGCTTCTGAGATGCGTGCCAGTTCTTCGGGTGTTTTCTTGTCGAGGTCGATGGGGATTTCTCCGTTGTACTCTATGAGTTTATCATACCGGCGTCCACCGGTGAAGCGGGCGGAGAAGGTGACGGAGGGGAGTTCTCCTTTTATGAAATCAGCGGTTGCGATGTCATTGGCAGTGAGGTGCTGTCGGATGTCAAGAGTCATGTGTGCCAGTTTTTCATCGTGGCGGATGAGGTTGACCACCTCTTCGTCGGTTACTTCGCCGACGGGCGGTTGTTTTTTGTTTTGATAATACGAATATTTCATTGTTTGTATGGTTATGAATTAGCTTGTAACTATTCTATTTTGGTGCAAATTAACAAATGTGCCCGATAACAGGGAATAACTTTTGGCTTTTCACGTAAAGTTAAGTTTAAGGTTCGCCCAGATAGTCGACTATAACTTTTACCTGGCGGGGAGTGAAAATGCGGTTCCGGTCCTGATAACCCAAATGCATCAGTTCTGCATGCAGTTCTGCGTTGTGGAGTATCCAGCGACGAAGTACTTGGGTGGCATTTTTAAGGGTCAGTTGTGGATTGTAGAGGTGGGCCAGTTCCGATTTTGTGTAACTGCGCACTGTGAAAGTGCTTTTTTCTTCTTTCATTTCTTTTTCTTTTATTGATTACTAATGTGATGTAAATTTACTGAAAATAAACGGTTGGTGAAAGTTTTGGGATGTGTTTCTTTCAATAATATTCGTAAAGCTTCATTGGCGACTGAGGGGTGTCTGACATCCGGTATATTTGCAGTGTAAATCGATGGTTTACACTCACTTTAAAAATTTAATCGATATGGCAACATCCATGAATTATTCGGTGGTGGCTCGTAAAAATCCTTCAAAGAAGGATGAGCCGAGTAAGTATTATGCCTTGGCGCAAGCCTCGGGCGAGTTGGACTTCGACGAAATGTGCGAAGCGATAACGGGACGTACCACGTGTACGGAAACTGATGTACGTGCTGCATTGGCGGGCATCATTTACGAAGCGAAACGTGCACTGAAAGCGGGACGCATCGTGAGGTTGGGAGATTTGGGCTCTTTGCAGATGGGACTCAGTAGTAAGGGGGTGGAAAAAGCGGAAGACTTTACTGCGTCTATGATCAAGAAGTCACGGGTGAACTTTCGTCCGGGCAAGGGATTGACCAATATTGTTAAGACGATGGCGTATACCCGTGTGCTGACGCGAAGTCTGCAGTCGCCCGAATCGGGTGGTTCTGCTGAGGGAGGTTTGGACGAGAATCCGTTGGGATAGAATCTAACGCCAAAGACGATAAGACTTTCATGCGGCATATATTGCGCAGCTTGTTAATCACTAAACATTTAATCATAAAAAACTGATCGTTATGAAGAAGATTACTTGGGATACTGTACTTAAAATTGTAATTGCGATGGCTTCGGCCTTATTGGGAGCGTTGAGTGCACATGCCATGACAATATAAATGGTATGCCGGTTATGAGAAAGATTGATCTGATTATTATTCACTGTTCCGCCACAAGGGCGGACGGTGATTTCAGTGCGCAGGATGTAGATACGGCGCATCGTTACAGGGGATTTTCGTCGTGGGGGTATCACTATTATATCCGAAAGTCGGGACAGGTGGAGTTGATGAGACCGGAAGACGTGCCCGGAGCACATGCTCGTGGATACAATGCGAACAGTCTTGGAGTGTGCTATGAGGGTGGTCTGGATGTGAACGGACGTCCCGCCGATACGCGGACCTTGCGGCAGAAAGAGGCGATGCACCGGTTGGTGGCCAATCTGTTACGGAGTTATCCGGAGGCGCGGGTGGTGGGGCACCGGGATCTGAGTCCTGATAAAAACTACAACGGTATTGTAGATCCCTGGGAAAGGACGAAAGAGTGTCCTTGTTTCGAAGTAAAAGCGGAATTTCAGGATTAAGTAACTTTGGATAAATGGAGGCGGGAAGTAAAAAACTCCCCGCCTTTTTTTGTGCGTGCCGAAGTATTGTTACATTTGTGGCAGCATTATTGAAAAACACTATTGAATATGAGATACCGATTTATTTCTGAGAGATGTAAAATATTGGGTTTGCTTCTTCTGTTGGCAGCTGGTTCGACTGCACTTCGCGCCCAGGATCAGCCGGGCATTAAAAACATACGTACGGTGGTGTATGAGCCGCTACTGAAGGACACTGTGTGGGTGACCGGTAAGGTGGTGGATTATATCACATTCGTGAAGTATGACAGCAAAGGCCGTACGATGGTAGAGAACAGGCTGAAGCCGGACGGCAGTCCGCACGGTAAGCTGGTGTATGTGTATAACCCTGCCGGACAGGTGTCGCGCGAGATTTATGCGACTGCGGACAGGGGAGTCAGCGATTGCTGGAATTATACGTATGATGAAAAGGGGCGTTTGAATAGTATTGTCTCTATGAACGGGCAGGAAGATACGCTTCAGATTGTTTCTGCGTTGTACGATGAAGCGGGAAAGGTGCTGAAAAAGTACTCCAAAGACTATGTGAAAAACAGGTCATGGGGCAGACAAGTGTTGTACAATGCGGAGGGAATGCCGGAGAAAGTAATCCTGATAGATGGTCCGGATGGGAATATGGAACGTGTGGGAGAATACCGGGTTGAAAGTTGGGATACACTGACTCTGAAAAGAATGGGCGCACTACGGTTCGGGAAGATGCGGGTGGTAAAAGAGGATAATCAGAAGAATCCGATTCGGAAGATAGATGAAGCGGGTAACTGGACAGAGCGTTTTGAAGGTTGCAATGAGTATGGAGAACCGAATTTCATTATCCGTAGAGATATAGAGTATGCAGACGGTGGAAATGACTGGGAGAAAATACCCCTGCGCGGTAAAGTGAAGAAGGTACAGCAAAGGTCGTACGTTGCTATCGCCAAAGGTCCGCAGGCGGTGGATAAGGGAGAGAAGAAAGGACAGTTCTTTGTTTACGAGTTTAGTGAAAACGGACGGAAAATGAAAGAAGAACGGTTCACAGAAGAGGGAGTATGCCGGGAGAAGATTCAGTATGAGTATGATGAAAATGGGAATTTGTTGAAAGAAAGCCATTATACACCGGCGGGGGTGCTGACGGTAAACAAGAATTATGGATATGACAAAGAGGGACGTCTCAGACATTGTTCGATATTGGATGATAAGGGTGAAATTATGCAACGGGATATATTTCGCTACGACATAGAGGGTAATATGGTACAGGAAGCCGGTTACTTGACGAATGGAACAAAATGTAGTGAATTCCGTTATATGTATGATTCCTATGGGCAACAAATAGAGCGGCAAGTGCTGTTGCAACCCGAAGGAGTTGATCCGGTTGGCTCTGTCCGGAGAGGCTATAATTTTCAGGGACGTGTAGTGTTCGAGGAATATCTTTCACCGGATGGTACGTCTCAAAGCCAGCATACGTACCGGTACAATACCAAAGGGGAACTGATTTCCGGAACAGAGCGTCCGGAAGGGCAAACCGAAGAAGTGAAATACGTCTATAAATTCCATAATGACAATCAGGGAAACTGGAAAATTAGAATCAAGTATATAAACGATGTGCCTGTGGTGTACGAAGAGCGTGAATATACATATTATAATTAATCCGCGTTCGTCCGCTTTATTCGCGTTGTCCGCGTACCCATTAAAAATAAAAACGAAATTGTATGAAGAAGATTATTAACCCGTGGAAAGATTTGGAAGGATACAATTGTTTCGGTTGTGCTCCCAATAATGAGTCCGGTGTGAAAATGGAGTTTTACGAGGATGGCGATGAGGTGGTAAGCCTCTGGAAGCCGCGTCCTGAGTATCAGGGTTGGCTGAATACGCTGCATGGTGGCATTCAGTCGGTGTTGCTGGATGAAATTTGCGGATGGGTGGTAGTGCGTAAGTTGCAGACAAGCGGGGTGACCTCGAAGATGGAAACTCGTTTCCGTAAACCGGTGTCGACTACAGACTCGCACGTCGTGTTGAGGGCTTCCATACGTGAGCAAAAGCGGAATATCGTGATTATCGACGCGAAACTTTATAATGAGGCGGGAGAGGTGTGCTCGGAGGCGGTATGCACTTACTTCACTTTCCCGAAGGAGAAGGCGGAACAGGAAATGCACTTTCATCACTGCGATGTGGAGAAGGAGGAGATTCTGCCGTTGATTTAAGTTTGCTCACTATTGGAGGGTTTTGAATGAAGTGATGATTTATTTTTTAGACGC
>ULXS01019598.1_pt1 | contig 39289 bp, 31 predicted proteins | sample 1961421 | NCBI WGS metagenome assembly ULXS01 (sample SAMEA4835842, study PRJEB28245) | human gut metagenome | biome: gut microbiome; material: fecal sample | place: Denmark | collected 2008
TCGTACATTAACAAAATTACTAACAAATATCTCTTTTGCTGGTAATCCCTCTTTTAATGTAGCTATCAACTCATCAATACATTTTTTTGTTTCATTTTTATCTTTACATATTCTTAATTTTCGAGCATAGCTCGAATACCTTCTCTCTAAACCTGAAGGACGCATAGAACAAATAGAATTAAAAACAAAATGATACTGCTCTAAAAATTTAATAATTCTTAAAAATTGTTTATGAGATATCATCTTTTTTCTTTTTACATCAAACAACGCCAACAAAAATATTCTAACTTGCGTAACATCAAAAATATCGCATGCCTCTAACGCATAATATATATCTATTTCTTCCGGCTGAGACCAATCATTTTTATTCGGATAAACTATTTTATAGTAATCTTCTGACGCCTCAACAAGTTCTTTTAAAAAAATAGTATACTCAGACTGATTTTTTCCTATCTTGTCATTAAATTCTTTTACTAACTTCTTCGCTGTCGAATATCCATATTTCGATAACCAATAATGTCTATAAAATGTTTGAATATCACATTTACCTACTGTTTTTCTTTTTATCTTTTTCCAACTCTCCTCAGCAAAATCTACCGGTTCAGTTTCATTTAAAATTGAGAATAAAGAATTCTTTATTATATCAATTGGACTTAAATCTTTTCCTTTTGCATTTAAAACTTCAAATATTGCATAAGCATCATCAAAACTTTTTACTGTCACATATATTACCTTGCAATGCAAAATCTGATCTCTAAATAGTTTTAATAATTCAATATAGTCCAATCTATTATCGTCTATGCGATATCTTTTTTTTATTTCTTGTAAAATGTTTTTTCTTGATAATTTTCTTTCAAAATAATTATATGCATTTAATATTCTCTTTTCTTCATCTGTATTTGGTAAGATATTTTCATTCTGTTCTCGTTTTTGTATTCTCATTTGAAAATATGGTTTAGGAGTCTCTGTTTCCAACTTAGCATACTCGACACCATCAGCATCTTCACCCATTATATATGAATATACTTTATTTGCTAAAGTTTCTTCTTTTTCCATAAGAAATAATTTTCTTATGACAGAAAATGCAATAGTTATTGTCATCAATCTTTGTTGACCATCAACGACCTGTCTCTTTATATTCATATTATCATCGTCATCACCTACTAAAACCAACGTTCCAATAAAATATTCATTAGGATATAATTTACCATTATGCACTGTAAAACAGTCTAACAAATCATCCCACAATTCCTGTAATTCATCATTTTCCCATGAATATTCACGCTGAAATCTAGGAATTACATATTTTCTTTTAAGATCTAAAGTATCTGCTATCGTTCTTGGTACTGCTTTAAATTCCATCCTTTTTCCCTCACACTAACTTTCTTTTTATTACCCCATTCTCCATATCATCAATACTATACATAGTATCCAGTACTTCGAATGTCTCCCTCAAATTACCTCTTGCACTCTTCCAGCCAATGCCATCCGTAAACCATACAAATGTAAAGCCATCGATTGTATCTGCCTCTTGTGAAAGCATTTTATAACTTCTTGCCGTTTCATTTAGTTTAGAACCTCCACTCGCATAGAAGTTTGTTTCAATTGCATAAATCATCTCATCTGTCTTGATTACAAAATCAAATCGTTTAGCAGCCTTACCCTGATTGGAAAGTGCAGACAAATCAATATTCCATTTTTCTTCAATATTCTTAAGATACATTTCCTTAAAATAATTTACATTCTTCTCAAAGCCTGCTGCCACAATATACTTTTCAACCAAAGCTTCCATCTGGTGGCCTCCACGATTCTTGCGCCCATTAGAGTCCAATCCGGTTTCAATACCCAAAGCATAATCCACAAGATTGTTTACCAAATGATTGGCAATCATATCAAATAATCCGGTCTTATGCATGAATACTCGGTATTGCTCTACACCATAATTCATCTTTTTGAAATTATATAGGAACGCCCCCTCTTCATCCTGTGCATAAATCTCATTACCTCTCACTGCAAGAAGTAGCGGAATGCATTTTAAAGTTTCCGGATACTTTGTCACTATCTTTTCAAACTCTTCTTCGATATTTTTAGAGCCAATCAACGAATTCAAGATATTTAATTCTACCTTGATTTCTTCCACATTTCTTACCACTTTTTCAAAATCAATATAGTAATTATAGCTTGATATACTCGGTCTGAATTTACTCAGCCACTCATCAAAATCTCTCTCTGCCATCTGCCACCTTCTCCAATCTTTTTTTCGATATCTCCAAGTATTCTTGGCATATATCTATTCCAATAAACTTCCGTCCAAATCGTACAGCCTCCACCCCAGTAGTTCCAGAACCACAGAAAGGGTCCAATATAACCTGTCCTTCCTCCGTAGATGCCAGCACAATTTTTTCCAGCAAGTATTCTGGCTTTTGTGTAGGATGCTTGCCTTCTTTTTTTTCCGAAGGTTTTGTCAGCGAACCTGTCCACACATCCTTCATCTGTTTTCCGCCATTCATTTCCTTCATTTTCTGATAATTAAAAAAATGCCGAGACTTCTTATCATTCTTCCTTGCCCATAAAATGGTTTCGGTTGAATGTGTGAAGCATCGACACGCCAAGTTTGGTGGCGGATTCGTTTTCTGCCAAGTTATGTTGTTAATTATCTTAAAGCCCTCCTGCTCCAACGCCATACCAATCGAGTAAATATTATGCAGCGTCCCGGATATCCAAATTGTTCCATTCGGCTTTAGTACTTTCTTACATAACCTAATCCACTTTCTGTTAAACTTATGTTTTTCTTCGACACTAGTCCCACTTTCCGAAAGTTTATCCCATGAGCCTTTATTTACGGAAACCATCTTTCCACCTTGACAGGTAATGCCATCATTGCTTAAAAAATAAGGCGGATCTGCAAATATCATATCAACAGATTCTGGTTCCATTTTTGTTAGAATTTTAAAAGAATCTCCCAATACCAATTGTGATTCTTCCGTCTCGAAATATAATGGCACTTTTTTAATAAATAAGCTCTCCATTATCTCGACTCCTTAATAATTGCATATAATTATTTCTTCACCAACTCGCTTAGATGCATCTGAATTAATCATACGCTTTACACTTACAACATCCCTTCTGTATCCTTTTCCACTATACAACTCATTTATCAATTCAGTATTATGATTTGTGAGCATACAGTAGCATCCTCTGTTTGTCAATTTGTCAAATAGATTTGACAATCGCCTATGACTTTCAATGTCAAATCCTTCTTTTGTATATGACTCAAAAGAAGTGGGATTCAATGGCGCATAAGGGCTGTCGATAAAAACAAAATCTCCTTGCCCTGCTCCTTCACAAGCTTCCTCAAAGTCTCCATCCATAATCGTAATTCCTTGAAGATATCTGGAAACCTCCATGATAATACTTTCATCTACGGAAGTTCTACGACTATTATTATATGGAACATTAAATAAACCCTTGCCATTTACACGATACAGTCCGTTAAAGCAGTGTTTATTAATAAATACAAACAACGCAGCCAACTCCACATCATACTCTGCTTTCATCAATTTATCATTGTAATGTTCTCTAAGTGAATAATAATATTTCTTACCGTCTTCCCACATAGCTTCATCAAGTTGCTTTACTGCCGCCAAAAATGCCTCTGGTGCATTACATATTTGCCTATATGCATTTATTAACGCCTTATTAATATCATTTATCAAAGCATTTGTCGGCAACAACTCAAAAATCACTGCTCCACCACCTACAAACGGTTCAAAATAACTATTATATTTTTCAGGCATTCTCTCCTTTATCTGTGGAAGCAGCTGACGCTTTCCGCCAGCCCATTTCACAAATGGAGCAACACTTGAATTACTCATCTTAGTTCCTCTTCTCCAAATACCTTTAAAGGCAAATTTTATATTTCCATTATACTTGCTTATTTCAAAAAAAACAACTACTACATTGTTTTTTTGTTAATTTTTGTGAATCAAACTACTTTTGAAACACAAATACATACTCGTGAGCTAACAGAAGAAAACCATTATTCTTCCTCTTCCAATAATCTGTAAAACGGCAATTATGTTGCTCTTTAATAATAATTTCCTGATTTGTGAATCCTGCTTGCAAAAAGCACTCCATCAATCGGAACCCTAATGGGATGACTTTTCCGTGTTTTCTCACATCCCCTATCATCACAGCACACATTTTGCCTTTTTTTAATATGCGAAAAAGTTCCTCAGCCACCTTGTTTATTTCAGTCAAAAAATCGTCCACTTCAAGCAGCGAAATATCTCCTTCTATTCCATTACTATATCTAATAATATTGGCATATGGCGGATGTGTACATATTAAATCAATACTATTATCTTTAATAAAATGTAAATTTGCAGCATTCCCATTGCATGTATAAACTTTTGAACTCGTGTCACATTGGAATTGTAAATTCGCATCAGAAATTGAAACAGATTGCGGGTTGATGTCAACACCTACCGCATTACGATTCAGTAGTTTTGCCTCCACTAAGGTTGTTCCACTACCCATAAATGAATCCAATACCCAATCACCAGGGTTAGAATAACGAAGTATCAGATTTCTTGGCACATATGGCGACCAATTTCCACGATATTTTCCTGTATGGGTTGCCCAGTTACCTCTGTCGGGAAATGACCAAATTGTCGTTGATTCAAGTTTAAAATTGTTGGGTTGTAATCTTATAAGTCATACCTCCTTTGTATTTTGATTTGTCTATTGTAACTCAATTCCGAAATAAAATCTACCACTTTTCCCTTTCACTATAAGTGAATTTCAAAAGAACTGATTTCATGTAATAATATTCACAAATAGTGAAAGAGGTAACGATATGCATTTTAGTAATGATACTGACCTATATCGTGTTATAGGTGCAAATATAAAATATTACAGAGAACAAGCAAATTTGACGCAAGTACAACTTGCCGAACAGGCTAAAATCAGCACCAGCTATCTCTCCAAAATCGAAGCTGCTGGATGCAATAAGAGTCTATCTATTTCGGTGCTTAATCAGATTGCAAATGTACTTGGTGTTGAGATTAACGAATTTTTTAATTAAGGAGGTATAGCATATGTCAAGAACCCCAAATACCCATGGTGGCGGAGCCCGCACAAACAAAAACGGCTTGCACTTTGAACAAACCACATCTTTAGATAATGCATTATGTAATGCTGGCTACAAGGTTACTAATTATGAGGTATATCGAGGCTCCCAAAAAATCGGTATGTCTGTTCCTCAGAAAAAATTATATACCTATTTTCTTAATCCACATGGCATCCAGTACGCTGACTATAATTCCAAAGAATGGCGACCAGACGAAGCCTTTATTAATTTCGAAAACAACACCGTCTATATCATAGAAAAAAAATTCCAAAATTGCGCCGGTTCCGTCGATGAAAAATTGCCTGGTTGTCATTTCAAAAAACTTGAATACCAAAAACTATTTAATCCATTAGATTTTAAAGTAGAATTTATTTATCTGTTTAATGATTGGTTTTTAGACAAACGATATCGTGATACGCTAGACTACATAAAAAGTATGGGATGCCATTACTTTTATAACGAAATCCCTTTAGCCTTTCTTGGATTATAGTTGCCTTATATTAATATAAATTTTTGTTATCGTCCAACCTCCTTAAATTTATCCAATATATTCTCCTGATAACTGGCAACACCATACTCTTTCATGAGGTTAGCCACGGGAAGTAATTCTTCATCTTTAATTCTTTCTAATATTTTTTTTCGTTTATCAGAAATATATTCTTGAGAAATGCCTTTTCTATAATCCTCTAATTTCATATGCCAATAAACAAAATTTCCTCTGTAATATTGCCGCAGTTTTTGTGCAATCAAGAGTCCCTCCGGATCCAAATCTCCGGAATAATAGATTTTGACATTTGATTTAGCAAGCAAGTCAAGCACAAGAATACTGGCAAGCCTTGGCTGCCCATTCATGCACATACACGATTTTTCTTTGCAAATAGCAGCAAACACGGATGGATTTTCCACTACATAAATTTCGTTATCAATACACTCAATGGATTCCCACTCCGATATTATGTTTAATGGAACTTGCACCATGTTTTTCTCTGAGAAAAATCCCAACATTCCCTGATGTTCACTTCTATCTTTTTTCATTGCCCTGACCTGATAAAGAATTGCATAATTTGAAATATCATCGATCAGGATACCGGCAAGCAGATAACTTTTCTGCCTTTTGTAAGCAGGAAACAAGTCAGATGATTCAACTACTAATCCTCTTTGCTCCAAACTAATTAAAATCACCTGATATAAAATATTTCCTTCTGTTGTTCCCATATCAAACGCATGTGGATTCCCGGATATCTCTGCTGCAAAAACCGGCAAATATATTTTTTGATTTTTCCGGTATGGCAAAGCATTATATACTTTTGCACAAAGCCATAAAAGCCGGTTCCATTGCTGCAAGTTGTTTTTCTCATATGATTTCAAAATCGCGTTAAACAGTGCAAAACATTTAACCGCAGGCGTTTTGGCAAACTGTGCCAAGAAATCTTCTTCAATCAGCTTTTTCTTTTGCTCTTTTTGTTTCACTTCCTCAGTTTTTCCTAGAAGTGTTTTCCCAAAAAAAGCAGTTAAAATTTCTTCTGGTGTAACCAAACTATATTTACTGTTTTTTAGTGCTTTTTCGAACTTTTCTGAGGAAATCGTCACGCTTTTTTTACCATGAAAACTTTCTGCAAAAAAACCTTCTAATTCTTCAATTTCAGAACAAGACAAATTTTTAAGCGTAATCCTGCCGGAAAATTTCCCGTAAGAATAATATTTTTTTTCAAAGCCCAAAAAGAGCCTTTTCCATACCGCATTTTGTTTAAAATACAAAACACACTCATTTAGTATGTTGTTATCATTTTTCTGATTTCTCAATTTCAATTCCTCTTTGCTCTACTTTCTCTTCATCATCCAGCAATTCTTTACCCTTTCCATTCCATAAGTATGGCATTACAGTTACAAATTTTGCATTTTCCGGGCGAATCAGCTGATAAATAGCCAATGCATCCAATGTATCACAGTCGCCCCACAGTACTTGTGAATTAATAATAAAATCAAATTGAAACTGTGTCATAAGACGGAACATATCGCGGATATTTCTATTATCTACACCTGCAAATGCCTCGTCCAAAGAAATGAGCCTTGGTGCGTCATCCCTGCCACCTTGGTATTTTGCGACAACTGCTGAAAAAAGCGGCACATACATTGACATCGCTTTTTCACCACCACTGAATGTACCGAACACACTATTGGTAAGTTCTTTTTGCCGTTCCCCACTTTTTTGTGAAAACAGCTGAAATTCAAACCATTTTCGATAATCCAGCGTTTCTTTCATAATCTGATAAAATGAAATCATCCCCGCGCTATCTCGTGCATTGCGTCTGGCTTCCTCAACTTTTGAGCGGAAATGAGCCGATAATCTTGCTGCTTCCCCTTCACTCATTAAACGATAGTCTTTCTTTAAAAGTTCAACTAATTCTCTTGTATCCAGCTGTTCTTCCTTTTCTGCTGTTTTGCTTCTCCACCTGAGACTTAATTTTAAGCCACTTGATGTATCCATACCGTTCATAAGTACATTCATTTTCTTCACCCAGGCATTGGAAGCATTTATTTTGCCTCTGATTTTACGGCTAACCGTATTTGCCAGAATATCCTCAAACAACTCACGATCACCATCCTTAATCAGGCTTTCTAATTCACTAATATCCTCATCTAAATACAAAAGCAAACTTGAAAAAGAAACCTTTACCCCCTGATACCGTGCGGTGATATCCAGACGTTTGGCTAAATACTCATCCGGCTTCTGCTCCCCATCGGATTCAGCAAATAACTCGTTTTGTGTCAATTGATACTCTGTAAGAAAACCTCTGTTTTCAAAGTATACCCTGTTAAGATCACGTACAACATCATCCTTTTCCACATTTTTGACATCGGTTATTAAATACTCGTATACATGTTTTGCATCTTCTAAAATTTCATCCGGAACAGCCACATACTGAAGTTTTCTTTCTTCCTCATAGCATTTCTGATAATACTCCATTTTCTTTTCATACTCTGCTATTTTATCCGCATTGTTTGTCCGGCTTTCTGTCAACAATTTTGCTTCATCGATCTTTTTTGTCTTTTCTGCAACACATTTCTGCAATTTTTCCGGATAAGAATGTAACCAAAAAACACAAGCATCCAATCGCTCTTTAATTGATTCATAATCCGTTAATTCCAACTGCTTTTGTATGGATGTTTGTTCCTCTTCTTTTATTCGAATCTGCTTTTCGATATCTGCAATGTCATAGCGAAGGTTATCCATATCATAATCCAACATTTCCAGATGCTCTTTGCGCTCCTTAAGATATTCCACACTGCGCAAAAACATCTCATGAGCGGATTTTAAAACCGTTAAATCTTTATCATATCGTTCTGCCGCCTTCTTTGCCTGATAGAAAACATCATATGAACAATGCAAATACAGTTTTTCTGCAATTTCCAACACCGCTTTTTTCTTTTGTTTTAACTCCTCTAGAAAAATTGATAATTCCTCACCCAATTTATCATTTTCTTCGTGAAGAATCTCATATTTTCTCTCTTCTTCCAAAAGAATTTTTACCGCGTTACGCATATGGGTATCATCCGGAAACTGGTCAAATTCACTTTTAAGAACATCCTTTCTTGTCTCTAAAAGCTGTTTTTGCTGTTCCAGCAGTGCCCGCCTTTCTTCCAATTGTGCTATTTGATTTTTACACTCGTCAATCTTCATCCGACGCTGTCTTTCCCGCGCCCTTCTTCCTAAAAAGCCTGCCTCATGTTCGCCTGTAATCGTCCCTGTCAGTATGCCCATATGGTAAGTACCATTTGATGAAACAGACAATATGTTTTCTTCATCGTAAGCGATATTTTTAAGAATTCCTGTCATACGATAATTGGAAAAAATATCATTTACTTCTTCATTTAGTTCTAATACGTCAAGCAAACTCTTTTCAACCGATGATTCACTGGCAAATAAATAGCAGTCCTCACAACCTTTAGCCGGAACAAGTACTTGTTCTTTGTACTGCTCATCTACTACAATCGCATCCAAAATCCCCATTTTTAGAAGTGCCTCTTCCAAAAAGTTGCATGCTTTCTCATCCAGCTGTTTTCCAAATTCTATGACTTTGTAAAACTCCTGATAAGGAATTTTCGCATCAGCCAATCGCTTTCTGTTCCGCACTACAGCTTCACTTCTTTGTGGCGTTGGTTCCTTTTGATTTTCCCATTCGTTTAGTTCACTTTCTGTTTCTTTTATTTCCTCTTTTACTGCCGCATATTCAACAAGAGCTGCACTTATTTTGGTCTCAAAATCTACCTTTTTTTCAATCCATTTGTCTGCCACTTTCTGGCGAATACCGGCAAAATCCGAATCCAAATGATAAGAATCTGCAAACACACTAAACTCACGCAGCATATCCTTTTCAAGTTTTAATTCGCTATTTTCTTCATTCCATTTGTATAGGGACTCTTTCCATTCATTTTCGGCCTGAACAAGTGCTGCCTCACATTCGGATATTTTTCTTTGAATAGAATCCATTTCGCGAATCTGACGCTCTCTTTTCTGAATCATTTCCTCTTTTTGACGATCCAGAATCTGCAATTTTTGCAACAAATCTTCTCCCTCTGAAATCTGTTCAAAGGTATTCTTAAACTGCTCCTTATGAAGTTCAAATTTATAGGCATTTTCAATATTCCCCTGTAATTCTTCTGCCATAAATGCAAACTCCTGAAATCCCATTGTATCCGCTTCTTCCTGCATATCTTCCAGCAATGAGTTGATTTCTGTTTCTTTATCAAACTTTCTATCTTCCTCATCTTTTATCTGCGTTTTTGCATCAACATACTGCTCTTGTTTGGATGCCAAAAATTTCTCTTTGTCATCCTTATTTCTTCTCTGTTCTTCCAGTTCCTTAGAAAGCACGGAATCCCTCATTTTTAACGCAACCGCATCACTCTTATTTAACGATTCTTTTTCTTTCTCCATTGCTTCCCTTTTCGCGTTAATCTGTTCAATCTTACAAGTAAGTTGTTCGATTTTTTGAACACACTCTTCATGATTTCTTTCATATTTTTTCTGCAGTGAAACAATCTCCTGCAATTTTATCCTTGTCTGCTCATATCGTGCTGCTTTATCACAAAGAATAATCTTGTTATATTTTGAGAAAACAGCATTGATTTTTTCTGCTGCTGCTTTCGCTTCTTTTCTACTTTTAAGATTCATACTCATGGTGTCCATATTTTCAATTGCTTCTGACATCGGACGCAAATCTTCATCAGAAAGCGGCTGCAAAGAATCACTTAATATATCATTAATTACGGACGGCTTAAAATCTTTTGACAATTTGGGCGTACGCAGCTGAATGAGCAAATCAACCATTTCCTTGTATTCATCCACAGTTTCAAACCCAAAAATCTGTTTATTAACATACTCCATGTAATCAGCCTGACGGTCAAATACTTTCCCTCCCTGTAAAATGCGGTTTTCCAACTCTTTTTTTGAAAGGGTAACTTTTTCACCCATTTCTTTATACAAAAAGAAATCCTTTCCAATACGTCGTCCATCCGTAAGACTAAAATACCATTTATCCAACGGTTTTCCCCGTCTTGCACGAATTCCCATTCCAATTGTAAGGTAAGTTTCACTATCTTTTCTTTTAAATTCTAAATACAGATAACCGGTTCTCTCTTCCCTTCCGTCGTTTTCTTCTAAAAGGTAGCTGCTCATTTTACGGTCTCTTGAACCAAAAGGATCCAGGCGCTCCGGACTCATATTTCCATCTAACAAAAGTGGCACAACACTCTGCATGGTTACTGATTTCCCAGAACCGTTGGAACCGCGAAGAAGCATGCGCCCCTTCACAAAAGGGAACTCCTGCTCATCGTAATACCAAAAATTTATAAGACCAATTTTATTTGCCTGCCATCTTCGATTCATCTTTGTCACCTCCTAAGTAATCCGCCGGGTAGCTGCCTTTCAACTTTCCAGCCAATGGGCATACACACACCTGCTGGGTATCTTCCTCACTCTTTACAAACATAAAACGAGTCATCTCATCGATTACAGTCCGTACAAATTCGCCCTCCGGCATTTCTCTGTACAACTTTGAAAATCCCGAACCATATTTTTTCTTTACTTTACAAATGAGTGCTTCAAAATTTACTTTATCCACTACACACATCTCATCTTGGCGCAGGTTCCATTCTTTATTTTCTATTTTCTTCCTTATCTCGCCAAAACACAAAAGCAAAATATCTGTCAGCGAATTATTACCGGGAAAAACTACACCAATCCTGCATTCTTCACCTGACAAGAAATACGCACTTCCACGATGAATATGAATATGACAGTCAAACATCTGCTCTAAGTCTTCCATTAATCGACGCCTATAATATTTTAGGTATTCAAAATCCTCCTCCGAACCATCTTCCCGATACATCGCCGGAGCAAATAAAAGTCTCTTATATACCCTGTGTCTTCTTGCAAATCCTCTGTCCTCATCCACTTCATACCAGTCACTTTCCATAAAATCTGCTGCACATGTATAATGCATGATGTCTTTTGTAAAATTTCTCATAAAATACTTTGACGCACCTGTGTTTTCATATAAAACCTCTCCACTCACATCGTCCATAAACAAATCATCTGTACCATCTGTCACCGTCACCATTCCCTGTCCGACAACATATCTCAATACGCGAATCAATCTTCGCCGATTCGTGTATACTGTCCAATCCGTAATCTCCCCCGACATTACTGCTGTCATATATTCTGTAAGCTGTGAAAGCACAAATTGCTCCTGTGCATCTTTATCTTCCAAAAACATAAGTAGTATGCATAAATACACATATTCCTCTTTCGATGTAAATGATTGAATTCCCATAAACGTCTCCGGAATAACCGGTATTTTTTCCATTTTCACTAACATCGAATTATCAATAATCTGACAGCCTAGTTTTTCTGTTGTGTACTTACGTACCTCACCTGCTGCATCACGAATCTGATAATATAAATCTTTATCTTCCGACTTCAACACCCAGCGGCGATTAAAAAGTATTTCTAATGCTTTCATATCGATTTCTCCCCAAATATCAGTCTCATCTTTGGCATTGTAAAATTACCATCTTCACAATGAACGACGCATGTTTCACCACCACTTGCTTTTTCTAATTGATAAGTTCTTCCATCATCCGTTCGTGATGAAAAATCAACGGATTCCATCGCATCTGAAATCCATTTTAACAGAATTTCCCGTATTCGCGGTTCAATAACCGGGAGTTCGGAAAAATCAATCACACCATCTTTTTCAAGAAGTCTTATTCTGTTCATTTCCTCTTTTTGCTGTTGCAGCAGTTTCTTTCGTATTTCCAGTTTTTTCTCAGTCGATTCCACAATAGAACTTCTCTTTGTCTTCATGCGGTAAGCACGAATTCTTGGTTTCAATTCAATACAAATCGGTTCTTCTTCATAAACACCCTGATTCATACTATCGGTTACCCTGTCATAATCACCTGAAATATGAACCGGCCGCTCAATTCCAAATACCATTGCCGACATTTTATGTGCCTCATCCACATCCTCACATTTCATAAAAAGTTCCGCAACTTTTTTGTATTCTTCTTTTCGATTTGCCCCCAGTGAATTTTTTTCGCTTAACTCCGCTGCATATCTTGTTATTCTTCTTATGATTTCGTTCGTTGCATCAAACAACTTAGCTGCTTCATTTTCGTGTCCATCTGTTGCCACAAACCAATTATAAATACTTTCAAAACGACCAATTACATTTTCTTCAATCTGTTTTTTTGACAATTCAATGTCTATTCTGGGAATTGCAAATTGGTACGCTGTAACTTTCTCAAATACTTGTTTTTTGGTCTTTTCATCCAGCAGCCGCAAATATTCTTCTATCACTCCCACATTGCGCTGTAATCCTTTGATAAAACTGCGTAAATACTCAATCAAACGATCCTTAAAAACCATAAATTCTTTTGTATGCATCATTTCTTCCGCACGAACACTGTTCAAATCACGAATATAATCCTGGTAATTCTGATTTAGTCTTACAAAATCACTGTTCAAATCATTCCACCACGCATTTACATCTGCCTGTTCTTCTTCAACCATCTTGGAAAATTTTTCTACGTTTCTCCGAATACGCTCCAAAAGTGTTGGTTCTAACGATGCTCCCTCAACCAGTAGATTTTCCAAGCGAAGCACCAAACGCTCAATCTGAACACTATATTCTGAAATCTGATAGCGATACTTTTTATTCTTAAATTCCTCAATAGAAGCAACTTTTTTTGTGTCCTGCATTGTATTCAAATTTTTCCATTCAACAAGCGAAGCCAAATCCTGCTGGCACTGTTCAATCGTATACTCAGACCAGTAAGAATCCTTTTTCATTTCCTCATATACATCTTCCTGATATAACCAGTAATTCAGTTTTTCGTTATTTTCATAAAAAATGCGCATAATACAGCGATATCTGCTAACATTATCCGCATTTAAATATTTTACTTCAGTTAATGGTTTTAATAACTTATCTGATACCTGCACTTTTTCTATATTCCCCTCCTGAATGTGACAATGTCTCATTTTTTCGTACTTTTATTATACTTAAGCAGGGGAACATACGCAAGGGAATTTGCGCAATTTTCGAAAAATTTTTTCTACCATGTAAGCTCCCTTAAATTTCAATTATGCTAAAATCAATCTCTGTATATCCCTATGTTTTTTCAAAACATATCAATCTTCTTTTTCTGTATCCTCAATTAAATTTTGTTTTAGTGCTTCTATAGTTTCTTGATTTTTCCTAAGAATTTGAAGCTGCCTGTACGCCTTTTTTCTCAATATTTTCAATCTTTCAATTTTCGGCACATCCTGCCTTATTAAATCGGCATTTGTATCCTCCAGATTGATGAGCACAACCAATTCTTCCGCTGAAGCAAAGTCTCTGATATTAGGAGTTTTTCCTTTTACTCCTTTTTCACTTCTCCATTGTGCTGCGGTTTTCCCGAACAAAGCCATATTTAAAATGTCCGCTTCGGAAGCATATGTATATGCCATTTCCTGTGGAGATAATGTGGGAGTTAGCAAAAATTCCTTTACAGCATCTGTATGAATGCGATAATTGATTTTGGAAAGTTCTCTCTTTACATCCCAGCCAATTGCTAATCGATTTGCTTCATCTTTCTTTAATCGCTGATAATCTTTGATAATATAAAGTTTAAATTCCGGCGAAATCCAAGAAGCAAACTCAAAAGCAATATCTGTATGAGCATATGTGCCACCATATCGCCCCGATTTTGATACAATACCAATTGCATCTGTCGCTTTTATCCACTGCTGCGGTGTCAACGTAAAAGCATTATCTCCCGACTCTGCTTTAAACCTATCGAATTCGATAGGTTTAAAATTAGGATTGTGAATCTGTTCCCACAGTCCTAAGAATGAAATTGTAGAATGGTTACGCATCCAATTGGCAACTACAATAAAAGCATTATCCGGATTTTTATACTTTGCAATATCTGTAAGAGAAATATATGCTTCCTCATTAACAACATCGCCCATTACTCTGATTTCTGTTCCGTTAGCATCTATTTTCATATTCTTCATAGTTCCTCTTCACCCCTCTCATGTTATTTTTCAAATATACTCTATACTTGTGCTACAAGTATAACACACACAATCTCATAAATAAATAATCATTTTCAATCATGGCACCTGCATCTACTGCATTTCCTTAAGTTCTTGCAGACGCATAAGCCATTTCTTGACAGCTCCAGATTTTATCATTCCCATAATAGCGCCATCACAAAATCTCTCGGCTCGCACCATGCCCATAAGTAATGCCATGATACCTTGTGCATCCATATTGGAAACATCGGCATTCTCCATTGAGCGTTGTCCCCATTCGAGACCTCTTCCCTTAAGAAGTTCTCCATATTTTGTCAATTCATACTCCGGATTTTCATCTTCAAACTTATAAACAGCATCTATTAACTCATTAACCACTTCTGTATACTTTGGGTATGGAAAGTGTATAGGATCGTCTTCCGTTCCCTTGTGCTCTTTATCTATTATCCATTCTCCAACACTATCAGTTTCCAATGGTTCTAAAAGCCCAATGAGTTTGTCAAATTTTATATTTGTCATCCTATTCACCTGCTTCCAATTTGCCTTTAAGTTCTTCTACACTTTAAACATTATCTTCAACTATCCGTTTTAATTCTTTTAACGGTTACATTGTGTCATACCTATTTTAACTCATCCATCAAGTCGGGTTATTCCTCATTTGTCACGTATATATAACTTAAAAATACACTTTTAACCGCACCCGTTTCCCATCTCTATCAGTGTAATTATTTATAATATCTACCAACTTATCAAACTGACACATATTATCTCTTACATTATTATTTGCTCTAAGTTTATCTATTGCTTCTGAAAGACTTTTACCTCCAAAATTCTTGCTAATGATGGTATTTACCGCTTTTACCTGACTAGCAAATGGTTCTCTATCCTTGAATCTACACACCTTTTCTCTAATCTCAAAAATTGGGGTATTCGGTTTTGCATCAATAATAAGAAAAATCCACATAATAGCATTGAATAATTGTTTTGCTACTGGATTCCATACCTCTTCCTGCCTTCTTCTACCATTATTCCCTATATTTCCTCCACCATAACCTCCTGCTACACCTTCTCCATGTAAGGGGTTGAATAAAGGTAAACCTTTGTGCCCTATCAATCTCAGAAAATCTCTTGCTGCACCCATACCACATTGGATAATTTCTCTTTTTCCACTTGCCTTATCGGTCGCATAAAAAATATAATAATCATTTTCAATCATGGCACCTGCATCACTATGTTTGGTTTGATTTGCTAGTAATTGAATATGTGCTACCGGCACCACATCATATTTATTAACAATCCATTGTCTTCTTTCTGCACTTCTACACTCCATAAGATTTCTCTCCTTTACTTAAATCTTATTGCTTATATATATCTATCTTTTTAAAATTCGTCGCTTTTTTCGTCGCTTTTTCAGCGACGAATTATTTTAATCTATACTGCTTCCCTTTTGTTTTTCCATCATCAACAAGTTTGTCCAACGAAACCAATTCCTTTAATAACTCCTTTGTTCTCGTATCTTTAAGTCCAAGAATTTCTGTAATCTCCGATGTCTTATGCCATTCCCCATCTGCCATAAAATTTAAAATTAAAGAATATTGTTTCATCTTCTTAGTAGATTTTTTTATCGCTTTTTCGGCATTTTCTATTACCCCATTATTTTCTTCCAAAAATGCTGGATGAACTGGAATCCTAATCCTCATAGCTCGCCTATCTTCATCTGTGAAGAATTCTGCTCGTGGAGAACCATTCTTTTCCAGTTCTTCTTGTATTGTCGGAATCCCAGAGGAATGACCTTCTGACAAATCCAATTCTTTCAAAAATTCCCCCAATCTTCTATTACGATAGTATCTTGAAACAAATCGCTTACCTTCCACTATAGTCTTTTCAGATATAGACCGGTCAATTCCCGGAAAATTCATAATATTAATGCAATCCGGCTCTATCTCTATTGTTACAGGCTCACAAGACATATAATCTCTGTGATAAAAAGCATTAACAACAGCCTCCTCAATTGCCTGATACGGATAATTCATAATCCGCAAAGCCTCCATTTGATTTGGAACCTTGATTACTTTTTCTCGTATAAAAAGATTTCTAAATCGTTCCATTGTTGCCTGAATCATCTGTGGTACGGAACCTGTAATATTAGGAAAATCCTCGCTTACACTTGGATTTTCTACACTCCCCTGCGGAAATGACGTCATCTGAACATAGGTGTATGGAAAAAACCGGTCCGGATGCTCACAAAACATCATGATTGCCACATTTTGAATATAACGTAGTTCCGGCGGTCCTACCAGTAACTGCATATCTTCTAATATCTCCTCTACGCCCCGTTCTTTAACTTGTTTTGCTAATTTACTACCTGTTTTTCTCAAATGATCTTCCAAAAGGACAGGTGAAATGTCATCAAAAGCAGCCTTATGATTCGCTCTGCAATCATAAGGAGTCTGGTCCGACATGTTAATCAATTCCCTTTCCTGCTCAGCATTTGCCTTAACAGAACTGGTTAGATAACGAATATAATAATTATACTTCTTGTCTTTTTTACCGGTAACATGTTCTGGTGATTTGTAAGGACGCTGCTGTCCAGTTCTCGCCACAATAACAAGAATCCATTTTCCATCAACTTCTAGCGGAATCACTTTAGGAAAATATGGTGGAGAAATCATATTGTTGTAACTAATCATTTCTTTTTGAATTTCATCCAACATGTACTCCGAAATTCCTTTTACCGGGCGTACTGCTACTCCGTTTTTTTCTTCAACACCAACAACAATATATCCACCACCATCATTGTTGTAATCATTTGCAAATGCACAAACACTATGATAGATGTCATCCGGGTTCCATCCTGCTTTAAACTCTATGCGGTCTGATTCAATTTTTCTTTTGTTTAACAAATCTTCTACGCTTATTTCAAGTTCCATAGTGCCCTCACTTTCCCTTTACCGGTTTTCCTATAAAATTTCTACAATTTCAATCCGGAAATTTAACTCTTTGCCAGCCATCTCATGGTTCGCATCAAATGTTATCGTACTTTCATCTTTGGCTGTAACTTTTACCGGGAACGGCTGTCCGTACATATTTTGGAGATATACCTGCTGTCCGGCCTCCAACGCCTCAGCTCCTGGCATTTTATCAATTTCCACGGTAAATATCGCATCGGGGTCCGCTTCGCCATACGCTTCCGATGGCTCCAAATGAACATCCGCAATCTGTCCAACTTCCATATTTGCCACTGCTTTATCAAATCCTAAAATCATCATTCCCGCACCGCAAACGAACTCCAGCGGCTCACCACGGTCGTAGGAAGAATCAAACTGAGTTCCATCATTAAATGTACCTTTGTAATGTACCCTCATCGTCTTTCCTACATTCTTACCCTCAAAAGGTGGTTTGCTGTGACAGCCACCACAACCGCCTCCACATGCAGAACCACATCCGCCATCTTCATGTCCGCCGCAGGAACCATCTTCGCCATGATGATCACAATTGGCACCGGTAGAAGTAAGTTCCCCTTTGATATATTTTTCTACTGCCTCATCTGCCTGTCCGCTGACACCGGCAAACAGCTCAATTCCCTGTTCTGTGAGCGCCGCTTGCGCACCCTCACCAATGCCTCCGCAAATCACAGTAGAAACCGCCTGTTCATGCAAAAAATCTGCCAGAGCACTGTGGCCTTGTCCATTTGTTTCTACAATTTCAGATGACACAACTTTACCATCCTCTATTTCATACACTTTGAACTGTTTGGTATGACCAAAGTGCTGAAAAACCTCTCCATTTTCATAAGCTGCTGCTACTTTCATTTTCTGTCCTCCAATTTTACATTATGCCCTTGCCGTTCGGAAAGGGTTTCTCTCATCTTTACATGAATTGATGGTTTTGTCAATGGGGGGATAGCGGGAAACAAGATTAGCAGATGAACGTAATGTGTGTTAAAGAAGAGCATTAGTTGCTCCTCCAATACCACTTCTAACACTGCTTTAGTCATAACTATTTTTGTTTTTTCCTATTTGCTCTTTTCTACACTATTTTCACATTATTCACTTAAACAACCTGTAAAAAATACACCTTCTTCTTTTATTATTTTTATAATATTCATGTGCCTTTTTTAAAAGCTTATTTTCAATCCATTCTTTTGTATAATCTGCTTTCCATTTTATCTTATTATCAAATCCTTTCATACAATCCTCATTAATTTTACTACCTGGTTCCCAGCATAAATCTAGTTTTTTGTGACTATTTTTATTCTTACATATTGATAGTTTGGCCATAATATCTCCTGCATTTTCATAATACATATTTGATAGCAAAAACAATTGGTCTGTTTCATCTACAATTCTGAATATATTCCACTCCATTGCATTATCATACCCTCTCCATTTATGATTCGATGCAAAATATAATATTTCACCCCATTGGTCTATATCAATTGTCATAAGTATATATTTATTGTCACATTTTTCCAACCCAACAACTCCTATTATTTTTTTTATTTCACCTTGCCTACAAAAAAATTCTCTTTTAAGTTTTTGAAACAATTCATACATATGATACGCAGTATTAGCATTTATTTTTATTCGAACATTTTCAAAATCCATATACATTTCATCCTCATCTTCATATCTTACAAGATTATGCAATAATTTAAATTCTGATTCCGACACAAAATACCGGTTCAGTAACACATCTTGCTCCAAAAAAATAGTCATAGCCGACAATTCATAACTTCGTAACTGCAGCATACATTTTAGTTTTTTTTCATAATTCATAGGAATATATGCCGATAACTGTATATCCCCTACTCCATTTGTCCATGGTAAAACTTCTCCTAAATCCTTCTTTTCGTTATGCAACAATATTTCTGATTCTTTTACAATATCATAATATTTCAATCTCCCAGAATCAAATGCCATTCCAATACAATTATATACTTCAATTAAAAAGTCACTTTTTTTTCTGTTTTTATTTGCAATTTCCTTTATAAGTTTATCAAAACTCATTATATGTTGCGAAAACAAAAAATCATTTCCATTTTTTAGTGGTATTTTATCTGCCCCTCTATATTTATGCTTCCTTGAAGAGAGAATCAGAAATTGCAACTGATCAACTTTGTCACTCAAATCAGATTTATTAAATTTATCTATTGTACTCAAAATTTTATCACGCTTATCTTGTGATGTTACCTGATATGCGACCCTTTTTTCATAATCAACTAAATCAACAGCAATAAAATTGCTCGAAAATTCCATTGAGACTGAAACTAGATTTAACCCATACAGTTTATTTAATATAACTCCAAAGATTTCTTCACATATAATATTTATATCCGTCATGTTCTTTTTATTACTCATTTTAATTGAAGTCGCTATTTCTGTCAAACGCTTCTCTATTTTTTCCATATTAATATCGCTATCCTTTATAAACTCACGTGTAGTTTTCCGCATTATTATCTTCCTTTCAATAAAAACAAGTGCTCCCTGCCTTTACGTTAATAACCTTTTTTCTCTATTATACATTGTATCTGTACTACATAACCACAACTCATGACCTGTCAAATAATTATACATATATTGCTATTGGTATGACAATGATTGCTGGAGAATTAATTTTGAACTCAACCTCCGGTAAATTATATGAAGCTAATTCTTCATCTTTAAATACAGCCATAAATGCATTCAACGATTCCTCATCCAAAACATCTAATGTTGTTTTTCGCAGTAAATTGATACTATCATTCTCATCTTTGCACACTTTAATAACCTTTCCAAGCACTTTAAAATTACCACCAAGTATTTCCGATATATTATCATTCTGCAAATATCTTTCTTGCGCGGATAGAACAATAGTACTCTCTTTATTTTTCATGATAAAATCAATAGTTCCTGTCACCTTCAACTCTTCCAAAAACTTCTTCATCTGGTTTACAAGTTTAGTGTCCTGTGAATTCTTCTCTCTAAATTGCCTTTTTGAACCCAATTCAGGTTTATCTGCAAATATATCTACCATTCGAAAGACGTCAATTATCTTTTCCATAATATTAACCATAGGATTTTTCAATAGTTCTCCTGACACTTCAATAAAATCACCCGACTCTATTTCGTTTATGTCATAATTTGCTGTGGTCAATAAATTCATATCCAGTAACTTGCTTCTGAACTTTGAAAACAAAGATGCACTTGTATGTACCTTTTCAGTTTTGCTGCTAACCGAATTTTTATCAGCTGAATCATTACTTCGTTCAGCTCCTAATTCTATTTTCAAAAGCTTACTAAAAATATTAGCGGTAGATAAAGAAGTATTTATCTTCTCTCCTCTACTTTCATTAGTTATCGCAGAAAAATTAATTTCGCTTACCATTGAAAATCCATCCTCTATAATTGCGAGCATATCCATAATAATATTATCATTTAAATAAGCGGGTAATATAAGTCTATCTTTTTCCATGTTACAAACCTCCTCATATAATCAAGTGTTTTTTAGGTTTTTCAACCTTTTTTATCTCAGAGAATAAGCCTCAACTATGAGCATTTCAATGTATCAGGTACTAAATTAGCGGTTTTAAATATACGAAATAAACGTCATTCATTTTCGCTTTACTGTCCCTTGTGTATACCCATCCTTCTATGGCGGCTAACCTCTCCTATATCCACCAGGAGCATCTCTGTCTCCAGAGGTCCTAACTTCCTTCGTCCTGCCTGTCCATAACCAGGGTGTCAGCTATGCTCCTATACGGGGTCATGCCCCATGGAAAATATTTCTGCCGATTACTGGCTCATTCTTTGTTTTTATGATCACTGACTCGCTTCCTGTTCCAGCACTGTGTTCAGTGGACGTTATCTGTTATATTCTGCTTGTTTCAGTGACCGTCCACATGACAGCCGCCACTATAGTTACTTGTCTTTCTTACGCAGCCTGTATATAAGCTGCCGGTCTCCTTCTATTTTGTTTGCCAGACTTTTCAAACATTTTTCTCACATTCTAATTCCGAACAATCATTCTAAAATCAACGTTCTAATAATAATCAAAATATCATCGCTCTTACTTCATTTAATGTCATTTTGCGTACTTCAGAACTAGATTTGAATATATACGGAGTTTCAATATCACTTTCTCGGTAAGAATATCCAATACTATAGTCACTAGTCTCTATATACCTTAAAGGAATACCTTCATGATCCATTAGTGCTGCCGTTGTAGAAAGAATTAAATTAGCTTTTATCCCTTTTAGTTGCATTTCTTGATACAGCAAAAAAGTATTCAATTCCATGCTATATGCTCTTACTGTGGTTCCTGCAATAAGCAACACTTCTTTATTACAATCTGACAAGTTAATACAATTCTTAAATTTATAGTATCCCATCGTCAAATCAAATAAATCATTTTGTATAAATGGTATTTTCCACTGTTCATCTTTATCTAGTGACATAAAGTCCATTTCGCTAATAACATTCTTCATGACATTTTCATAATTCGTCTCTATCTTAAATATATCAAGTAAATGTTTTAGAATATCTTTTTTCTTAGTGGACGTCGTATTTTTTAAATATTCTTTATAGTTCCTACCCACAAAGCCCCATGATGTAGTAGAATTAGATTGCTTTATTAAATGACCAGTATGATTTGATGTTTTATCTGGCATACATAACAATGTACGTTCAAACAATTTCTCATTATATTCAGACAGTAATTTTTTATTTCCATCTAACAACTTCTTTAGTATTTGATAATACATTTTAAATTCATTAATATCATATTCATCATCTTTCTTTTTACAATATTCAAGAATAAATCCAATTTGACCATCAGAAAAATATTCTTCTGCATCAAATATTTCTTTTCGCCACGAAGCATCCGTTATAAGTTTTGCCTTTATTACTTCTTCATATAATTGAAAACGGATCGCAGCTGTACTATTATCATAATCAATGTTAGAAAGTGCAACAAGTACCGCCGCTTCATCACAGTCAGCAATTGCAGTCACAATCTTTTCTATAAACACAAATGCCTCACACACATCTTCACGACGACCAGCAAAATCACTATTTGTCACTAAATTATATACAAATCTCTTCCACATACAATATGCATTTTTTTGAGTATAATCGGATGGTACACCAAACTTAATCAAATACGCATATAATGCATATCTTACAACATCCTCCGACAAACCTTGTTCGATTTTATGATTGTTCCGAAATAAATTCACTTCATTGTAATAATCTTTTGTCAATGTATTTTCAAAAACAAGTGGGGTTTCCATCTCTGTAAATTTATCCAACAAGTCCGTCATTCTTAACAATCCATCTATTATTGCTTTTTCAGGATTATGACATTGGCTATAATCACTACCACCATTTTCAATGAATTTAAAAAACACACTGCCAGTCATCTGACGAATCCGGCTATAATTCGCACGGTATTCCTTTTGAGAAACGTTGCTTGCACTAACATAGCTCAGATATGAATCACGAATCATTTCTTTAACAAAATCCATCATTGCACCGTCATATTCCTCACCAAACAATTTATAAAACAATTCTGCATACTGATTATTATATTTACTTATATAAATTATCTTATCCTTTTCTGAAATATCGTTTCCTAAAACTTGATTGAGTAATTCTGAATTTTGAAGTTTCGCCTTGAATATCTCAAAATCAGTAAGAAGCTTTCCTCTTGCATTCATCTTTATATATAAATCATTTGTTTTCTGGAAATTATCCATAGGTAACCACAAAAATGAAATAGGACACGTATCAGAAATCAAAGTATTTTTCAAATACTCAAAATCATTCCATTCTAACATCTTATGATGTATAGCATCCAACATTATTAACATCGATTTTATTGTTGGATCTTTTACAAAGTTTCCAGTCATCCAATAACATTCTCTAATCTGTTCACTTACCAAATCATAACTAAAGTCAATATTTTCTTCGCAGATTTTTTCACAAAATCGTTTTGAAGTATCTCTCGTTCGATATGAGAAATTCCTAAGTTGCTGTAATCCATCTACATACTTTGATCTTGAAAACACATACCAATGAAGTAAGAACAATGTTGTAAGTCTTTGTTGACCATCAATAGGAATGAATCTCCCCTCTTCTTTTTCACCATAGATAAAATTCAGTACTAACTTTTTATTATTTACAAGTGAATCAAATAATTCTTCAACCAATGAATTTCTAATTTGTTCTATTGCTGAATCATTTTCTCTTCCTTGTGCATAATCCCGCTGTAGTGGTGGGATAACGATATGACATTCCTGAACCAACCCCCAAAAAGTATGTGTTGTACTATTTTCATTCATCAATTAACCCTCCTAGCATTTTATAAATGTTATTAGCTATATCATTTGAATAATCTTGCATATCAACAGCTCCCCATACAACAAGTTGTAGGGAATTTTCATAACCTTTAAGAAATACCCACTTTGTACCTATTGGCACATATTTTTCTTCTTTATTTTTTCTTCGTTCTACTTCAATTACTTTTCTTCGTTTGTCTACAAAACATGCGTTTTTATATCCTCTATTTGTGCTAGAATCCAGCAATACCAGATTTGTGATTGAATTATTATCTGTGATACCGAGTAAATCAACAATCCGATTTGCCAATAACTCAAAATCCACCATTCTAGAATCAATACACACTTCTATATCCTTGATTATATCTGGATCACTCGCAATATCATATCCGTTATTTAACACCTCTAAATAACTCTTTAACCAAGTTTCTTTTTCATCAGCAGAAACATCGCCTTTTGGTGTTTGAGGATTAATATGCTCTATATCCCACGTTTCATTCTTGTACAATTCAAACGGAAATCTTTCATACTTATTATTTGCATTAACCAACATTGCTATGTTATATAACAAAAGCACATTTCTCACATACACATCACCAGCACTAATATCTCCTAAGCTGTTTCTAATCTGCTCTAAAGCAAACTCTTCAAATGGTGTTCCCTTTGTACTTCCAAAAAACCGATTTTTTATTCTTGTTAATATTTCACGCCGAAAAGAATTTTTATCCGAAGTCGCATATATTTTATATAAACTATTAATAATATTAACATCCTTTTCTTTTTCATTGATAATAATCAGCAAACCTATCGTATGATAATAAAAATAATCGTCATACCAATCCTGTAATGTCTCATAAACATTTTGGATATCTCGCCATATTTCTATCACTTTTTCCTCTTCTTGATTTTGTAAAAGCGAACTTACTGTTCGGAATATCGCATGTCTATCATCATTTGTATTTTGAACATCTAAGCCAGCTTTCGCACACCAAATTTCAAACAAATAATCAATTCTTGTACTATAATCATTTCTCTTTTTATCCACAATAAAATTCCAAAAGCTATCACTATTCAATCCCTTTTCAATATCTTCCCATTGAAGAGCCATATTCTGTCTGCGATTATCATCGAGACATGCACTAAGTAAAACTGCTTTTATCAGCTCAGCATTTGTAAGTTCAATCTTATTAGCATTAATATTGGTAAATGTTTGAATTGTATCCTCTTCATCATCAAGTACATACCATATAACTTGAATATCATTTACCACTTCAAAAATCTTGGCAAGGACACCTCTCGGACGCTTATTTTTTCTTGTAAACATGGCGATACATTTGATGCTTTCTACTAAATTTCTCGAATCAATGCTATACTCTTTTTCATCCTCCATTAGATTTACTAAAGATGGCATGGTTTCCGTTTCAATCAAATTTTCAATCTTTGAAAACAGTTCTGTAAATACTGATTTTTCCTCATATTTAAGTTTGTATTTTCGATATTCAAGATCTATTTCGTCCTTTCTGTTGCTACAATAGTAAAGTGCTGAAATTAACCAAAATGCTGTAAGCCTCTGTTGACCATCAACCAATTCCCAATAGTTGCCTTTTTTCTTTACAATAATTGGTTGCAAACAATAATAATCGTTATCATCCCTTTTACTCTCTGCAAAATCAAACAAATCCTCTAAAAGTTCCTCTACCTGTACATTTGTCCATCTATATCCTCGTTGGTATGATGGTACAAAAAAACTCTCATCAAACAATTCATTTATCGGTTTTAATGTTACTGTTGCCATTTCTTCATCTCCATTCTTGCTTAGTTTCAACTATACTTACGCCATCTTGCGTCCCTCATCAACTACATCTAAAGTCAACATCTCTCTGTCGATAAATCAAATTTTCCTTGTACACAATACCTCCATTGCCATTCTATTTCTTTTGCTGATGGTGGTAGTCTATCCTTACTAAAATCCAATAATTTCACTCCCTTTTTATTTATTAACTTCTACATTCCTCGTACTTTCAATAATTCATGTTCAGCCTTTTAGGCTAATACATCATATATTAAATTCATTTATCAAAAAATCCTTGCAGCCCAAAGTGTCTATAATAAATCCAGCGACTTAGTTTCTGCTTACATCAAAATCAGGAAGCCCCTATTTACAGAGCTTCCTGCTATTTTCTTCCTATTCAAACTCGGCAAAGCCACTGTTTTCCCTAAACTATTTTGTTTAAGTTTTATTGTGAAATTGCCTATAAATTACTTATAGTACATATTTTATTTTGGTTTACTGATTAACTGTTGCCAAATCGTTGCCAATTTCATTATAACTGTCTAAGAGTTAATTGACAACTCCTGTTTTAAATTATATCCTAAATTTCAATTCAATATATATTTCAACGTCCTTATCTATTCCATGCCTTTTTTATTGCTTCTGTGTCTAATGAATGCCACTGCTCTTTCCATAATTGCAAGTAAGGTATATCTGTTGATGACGGTTTTAAATCACATTCTTCTATTTGAACAATGGATGGTAATACCACCGCATCGCCTATAAGTAAACATTCGCCGGCTTTTAATACTGACATTTTATCCACAATGCTTCCTAATGTATCTGGCAACAATCTTTTCACATAATTTTGATCTGCAGGATTAGTTAAACGTAATGATAAAAAATTATTACATTGTGAAAAAATTGTTTCGGATATTTCAGATGGACGCTGACTCGCCAACATCAGTGAAATCCCATATTTTCTTCCTTCTTTGGCAATCCGTTCTATGGATTCTCTTGATGCACGATATTTTGCCATATCGTTATTAGGAACATACTTATGGGCCTCTTCATATACTAATAATACTGGCACATCATTGCCAACACCATCTTCTCCTAAACTGTTTTCTGTCCTCATACGCTTATAATAATATCCAAATTCAAATAAAATTCTTGAAATTAATGAAACAGTTATACTCAATACATCAAACGGAACGCCGCTCAAATCTAAAATTGTAATATTTGATTTTCTATCTTCTTGATATCCCAACAGTTCACTTAATGTTTCTTCAAACGAAATTTTCTTCGAATCTTCTCCAAATAGAAACTCTAAACGCTTATCATTTATTTTGTTCTCCAATCTATCTATAAAATTAATCAAACTTCCATTATTCGTTCCAGATGCAGACGATCCTGTATATTCAACTTCTTCCTCAAACAAATATTCAACGTTTCGAATATTAAATTTATGTTCTTGTCCATCCGCTGTTTTATATAGAATATCATTACTTTTATCTTTCTTTTCATTATTTCTATTTTTTATATACATAAGTATTTCATGGACATCAAAAAAGAGCGGCGAATCAAAATGTATCTTTTCTTTCAAAGCAGAGTCTCCATCAAAATATTTTTTTCGATTATTAACAATTGCCTCTTTCAATACATTTCTTTGCCTATGATCATTAGCTTCCGTATCAATAAAAAGTTCTTGTAACTCATCACTATTTAGCAACCAGTATGGCAATACTAAATTGGATATGTCAATAAAATTTGCATTCGGAAATGCAGTATGATACTCTGAATGAATATCAAAAACAACTATATGTGAATTATTTAATCCTTCATATGTTCCTTTTTTTGAACTAATTGCCTTTTGAAGTATTTTTGCTACAGAATGAGATTTTCCAGACCCTGTTGAACCAACAATGGCTATATGTTTATTAAAAAATTTATCACCATCTACCGGCACTGAAATAGTTCTATCTGCAGATAACGTTGAAAAACTAAATTTTCTTTCTTCTTCTAACGATTCCTCAAAGATTTTTTGAATTTCTTCTTTTTTGGCAGGTTCAACTTTTTTAGGTGGAATTGCAATTGTGTCTCCACCCCTTTCGAATTGCCCATTTCTAATTATTCCTAAAGGATTCGCTTCCAATATATATTTTCTACTTGCCTCTCCGCTTTGATTAACGCCGACTTCAATGTTAAAATTTTCAATAATTGCTATCAATACTACATTATCATTATCAGCAATCCGAAGATATGATCCTACCTTAAGTTTTTCTTCTGCTAATTGAAAATCTTCTAAATCATCAACTGAAATTTTCACCTTATTTGGCAAAACCGCAATAACTTCTGCATTAAGTTTTTCGTTTTGTTCCATTGTCTTTCCCCCTAAATCATCATATTAATATCTTCTGTTTTAGAAATTTGTATTCCATAGCAAAGATCTCGATTGCTTTTATAAAATGGTTCCTTCAAATAAAATTGATAAATCATTTTGGTTCCAGTTGCTTTTTCTAAAATATCATCCAAATTTTCAATATCGTTGATTATTTTCACTTTTATGTCATTTTCATAATTTGCCCTCCGTATAATAGAATCAACCATAAATTCTGCACCTAAAAAATCATATCCATCCCATAAACGGATATCTTCCCGTTGTAATTTTTTCTTCAAACCAACTAATCGCTCTTGAGTAATTCCATTCAAATAAACATATGGGCAAAATGGTTTTACTTCTCTTTTAGACAATTTGCTCCAATTCTTTGATATCTTTGCAATCAATGAAATAATTTGTGCATCGTCAACCACTGTATCACATTCAATGAGAAAAAATCTCTCATATGGGGACACATTTCTGGGCGAAAAATACTGTTTCCTTATATCAGCACAATAATTCCGTATTCCCTTAAACTGTAAATACCATTTATCAAACAGCATTTTTTTGTTATTAATTTTGTCTAAGAATTCTCTTTTACTTACAATTCTGTCACACATTTTCTGCTGTACGGCTTTTTCTTTAACTAATCTAAGAGCATTGTTATAATAGTAATATTCTGCTTCGAATCTGTCACATTGAAAAATTTTTTGCAAACCGCTTATTACATTGCCTTGCTGTACCTCATAATCCTCCGCATTGATATCAACATCCACCTTATTCAGAAATTCCTCTATATCTTTATCGGATAAATTTAATTCTTCATGTAATACATGCGCCACTTCTTTCTCGGTATATGTAAACAAATTCTTTTTCGCAAACTCTACAGTTAACGTTCCTGGATATTTATCTTGTCCTGATTGATATTTACCATATAACTTATATCGTATTTCTCTTCTTTCCGGAGTTCTATTGACATAATCTTTAAGCATAAGTCTAATTGGTTTTGCAATAACCGAATGATTATATTTTGTTTTTGCATAATACTTACACTGCACAGCAACTACTTGTTTGTCATTAAATATATCAACATCTTCCATCCCTTCTATCGTCACAGTGTCCGTTTCATTCGCCAAACCTATTAATTGAAAAATAAAGTAGTCAAACTGATAATAATACCCTTTTATAGTGTCTACTGCATCTCTGCTTCTTGCCATATACCTCACCCTCTTTTTAATCTTCCTAAATTATTATTTTAAACCAACAACCTTCCAATACAATAACTTAATTAAATAAATCATTCAAAAACTGTTCTACATCAAATTTTTCCGCTTCTGCTGATTTTGCAACCAAACAAATCCAATTTTTCATTCTATCGCCAAAACCTTTATGCGCTACTTGCCAGGTTGTAGATAAGGTCTCTCCATCTGTTGTTTGTACGAATTTTTCAACTCTATCCTTATTAGCTGCTAATTGACCATATTTCTGCGGAATATGGTCGTATTTGTGTCCATTCACTTCAAAATCTATTTTTCCTCCAGCCGAAAAAGGATCTCGCATAGAAGACGATACTACACCATGATTTGCAACAAGCCATAATGTAAACCTTTCGTATTTGTTAGGGCTATTACTAAATAATTCTGGAAACAGTGCGAACCCCTGTGCAATCAGTTCCTCCCGTTCCGATTTAGAAAGAGTTTTCCACATACGAATCTTAGCTGGTGCTTCTCCTTCAGTAGCATCATCTCCATTAACCCACCACAAAGACTCGCCCGGTTTTAATATAGAACGAAAATATTTAACAACAGGATCAATTGGATTATCTAACCTTCTCATTTCATCATAGGATATGCCCATTTTGTCAAAAATTGTCTCTCCAATTGGTAATTCCATATCAATTTTGTATCTTGGACTATGCGTAACCGCAATATCACATAGGCATTCCTCATATCGTCTAGTACGAAATTCTACTGGCTTATGCAATTTTCCAAATAAGATAAATATATGTTCAACATCTTCAACTCTTGTTCCCTCTGCTACACTACCACCAATCATTGTCCATTTATCATCCTTCGTAGATTTAACCTCTACGCCATAATACTTAGCTGCAACTATATCTGGAAATCTTTGTCCACTAATAATTTGAATCGTATTTTCAAATTTTGTTCCTTTTGCTGCAATATCTAAAGCCGTTTTTACCTCTGGCTCAAGTTTCTGTGCCCCCTTAGACAGATAATACTCCGGCTCAACCTTTGCTTTATCATTCATATATTGGCACATCTTTTGGCAGAGTTGTTCAAATTCCTCTAACGTCGGTTCTTTATTTGTTGATATTATCATTTTTTTCCTCCCCAAAATACAATTTCCAGTTTTCTTCAAGTCTCTTTGCAATATGATATCCCAATAACGGTGGCACAGCATTTCCAATTATTTTATATGCTTCTGAACCTGAAACTGATTTATTACCATTCATAGCAGGTATAACAAAGGAATATTCGTCAGGAAAAGTTTGTATTCTTGCACACTCTCGAACACTTAATCTTCGTTCTGGTAACCCCTGTGCCAGTTCTTTTTTATGTTTTCCTCCATGTTCCTTTGACAACCTTCTAAATTCAATATTCCCATGATGCTCTGATCTGATTGTCGGTGCTAGTCCCTCTAATTTAACTTCTTGCTGACCTTGACAATGTTTTCCCATAAACTTAGCTTTAGAATATTTTTGCTGGCTAATATCTGTTGATTCCTCAGGCTCCACCAAATCTTCTAATGCTTGTTTCACAGTTACATATTTCTTCATATGTGGCTTTTTATCCGACACTTCCAAATAGTGTGTTTTTATCGGATACGGATTAAAACCCTCGGATATCGTATCTTTTGATAACTCCTCCAACGCTTCAGTTGTGAGGGCTGATTTCTTAAAACCATAGAATATTACACGTTCTCTTCCTTGAGGGACTCCGTAATTTCCTGCATTTAGTACCTGAGCCGGGACAACAATATACCCCCCATTACAAACCGATGCAAAATCTCTTTCTATCACCTCTTTTGCATCTTTCAGGTTCGTCAGACCTTTAACATTTTCTGCCACAAAAACTTTTGGTTTAGTAATTGAAATCACTTCTCTCATCCACATATACAACTGCCCTCTATTTTCAACAGTCGGTTCTTCTGCAGACATCTTTTTCCCATCATGTCCCGTAGTAGATTCAAACCCCATTCTTTTACCTGAAACAGAAAAATCCTGGCAAGGGAACCCTCCAATCAACACATCAATATTTTTAGGAAAAATATTGATTTTGTTTTCTTTCTGCAATTTCACCAAATCTACAATACTATCAAGATAATAATTTTCAGGGTCAATTCCTTTGCCCGAAAAATAGTTTGTCCATGCTGCTTTGGCTTCTGGCTTAATATCATTTGCAAAAACCGTATGAAATGCTGTTTTCCCTAAATGACTCCATCTCGAATCAACTTTGCTAATTGACCATGCAGAATGGATCTGTGAATTCACAGATGCTGTCAATACATTAAAATCACCTTCAAAGCCTAAATCAATGCCACCACACCCTGAAAATAACGATAGTACCCTCAGTTGTTTTATCTTTTCACCTTTTTTACCCGCTTTCAACCTCTCTGGTTTTTTTGCACCAAATGGAATCAGCCATACACCACTTTCTTTGATTGCCCCTGTAATCCTATTTTGATTACATAATATTTGTACCCTTCGAGTAGTTATATTCCAACGTTCTGCAGTTTCTACTGCTGTTAAATATCCACGCATAAAATCTCTCCTTTACATACATATATTCTATTCGTTTTAACGAATTTTTGCAATGACTATTTTAAATCCCTCAACCGTCTCTCCACCTCCCCTTCCACACTCATCTTAATCCCATTCACTCGTCTCACCCATTCCATCGGATTCTCCGCTTTCAGCCGTTCATCCACGCCCTCCTTCTCCATGATCCGTTTCACCACCAGCTCCACTTCCCGGTGACACTCCTCCTCGACCTCATGCAGATACCGATTCCAAGTTCCATCCTGCAGCATCATCCGATATTCATGTGCTTTGTGTTCCCACATATATTCCGCACGGATCAAACCATACTTTCCAATGGGATAATCTGTTTCCTGCTCAAATGTCAGATCAGGATAGTAACAGCCGTCCTCTGCCAAGTGATAGGTCAATCCGTTTTCTTCTATCACTTCCGGCAACACCTGCTCCCCTAAATCTCCTATAGAAACTTCTTCCATCAGTCTCATATCCTGTAATTCTTCTCTCATCATAATCCTGTCATCCTTTCTTCCTAACGAATAAGAGAAAGATATCTCTCCCTTATCCTGATCAACTAAACTAAATGCCCTTCTATCGGCTGTGTAAATGCTCATCTCCGTTACCCGGCAGTATATCGGCGATCCTTTCCTTAAAGGCATCCCACAGATTCCTACCATTGATCTTCAGCTCTCGCATAAATTCTTCAACTTTATTAAGAATCTGCCGAAGCGTATTGTTTTCACTTTGAAGCTTCTGATTCTCGTACTCCAACTTCTCTTTTTCGTATCGTGTTTTCACTATCTCGTCGAAAAATTCTGCCTGCCGGTCTGTCACCGCCACACTACTATATTTATAATACAAATTCTCCGCCATTTTCAGATGAGAAGTAACTTGTCGTTTGGCTTCCTCCGTTTCTTCTATTACACGATCACGCTCCGCCCTGACAACACCTGTTTGTACCTGCATCGTCTCCATCTCATCCTTTGCAGTAGCCAATGCCAGCTCCATACTTTTCTTATCCGTCAACAGCTTTTCAACTTCATCCTGCAACTTGTCATGCTGATTTGCAAGCAGCTTATAATCCCCTTGCAATAACCGATAGCCTCCCTGGAGTTGATCACATTCCAAGCGAAGCGTTTCCTTGCTATTCAGCAAATTTTCGTGTTCTCTTTGCAATGCATCATACTTCTGTTTCAGTTCATTACTCAGCGACAAATAATGTAAATACCTATCCTCTGCTTCCTCCTGCTTAACCTCCCATTGTCTGCAAGATTGCTCTAATTCTTCCAGGCACTTTCTCTGTGTACTCAACTGTTCCCAATTTGATTCCATACATCTTTCCTGCTGTTCCATAGTATCTGCCTTGTCCTGAAGCTTTCGTTCTAACTCTTCTACTTCCTGCTTTCGCATCTTCTTCTCATAGTTGTATACCGACAAATGCTTTTCATGAGTCCCCAGTTGCTTCCACTCCAAACCACGTTGCTGCATTAGAGTTGCAAGGTTTTCCTTTTCATTTCGCACCCATTGCATACTTTCCGTATCATTCCGTCCTGTTCCGGCAAACCCAAGTGCTTTCATAGCACCCTTTAAGGACACCTTTGTTGATATGCCTCGTTTATTTTCTTTGGAAAAGGGAACAAAATCAATATGAAGATGCGGAGTCTGTTCATCCATATGAAGAACTGCATTGAACACCCGCAGACTTGGATTTCTTTCTTCAAATCCCCTCATGTATTCTTCAAGGATCTGTCTGACCACTGCAGTCTCCTCCATCATACAGTTGGAATCCTTCATATTCCCAATCTGAACAATGACCTCCGTGAACAAATGCTCCTGATGACCATCCTTTATCTTATTGTAATAATCTTGAATTATTCGATCTTTCCGTTTCTGCTTAGCATTATATTCTTCCACAGCCTCGTCAAACAGTTCGTGATAAATTCCCCTAAGGTCTCTCTGCACAAATACAACATTTTGACTTATCCTGTCGGCATTTACATTCTCTGCCACAAATACCCTGTTATTATGTTTTAGGCATCCATTGCCTATCGTTACCGAAATCGTTCTCTCCATATGCGATCAGTCCTTTCTTTTTATCCGTTAATTGCTTCTGTAAAAATTCTCTGCTCATTGTTTTATTCCTCCAATCTGCTTTGCATTTTTTTAATCTCGATATCATCAATCAGCGCATTATTTCTGTGCATGATAAAGTTTCGAAGAAGCCTCGCTTCCCTTAGTTGAATTTCTAAAGTAATTCTTTCTCTGGGATTTCATATTCCAGTCAAAGTCAAGCCGCTAGGCGATGACTGAGACGGAATATGTTTTGTTACTTTTGTCAAAAGTAACGCAAAGGCACTTTTGGCTGCGACGCCTCCAAAAATGCAACCTGCTCCGAACGGTAAACCGTTCTTCTCAGGCTTTGCGCCCTGCCGGGAGCTTAACTTCCGCATCCAGTCAGTGAAAATACCGCTGCATTGCACCGATATTTTCCTGCCATCTGCTCGTAAGTCCTACTCCAATCTCTTAGAAATACTACTTTTACCTCGTAAAGCTGTCTTATCTTATTCTCTCCTCATACTACTTCAATCCCTTATATTCTCTAGCTTTCGCCACTTTGTCCATTACAGATAAAAGAGCATCCACCGTGCTTTCTTCCCACCTGGCTAACCATATCAGTGTCCGGATTTCTTCCTGCGACAAATCTACATCACGCAGAAATTTCAGTATCTTTTCCATCTGCCGGCTTTGATATTCCGTCAATCCAACCACCCCGTTTCATTCAGATGTGCTAGTGTAAAGTGATAGTTTTTCCCGCTTTTGCTAGTGTAAAGCTATATCAATTTCTGAAAATGATAGTGCAAAGTGATAGCACCGTCTACTCCTTCTCCGGCACATATATATTTTTTGATAGCAATTTTTCAAAAAGATATAGTTTTTTCTATCTTTTTCGCTGAAAATATATAGAAACTGCTATCTATGCATCCATCTGTGACGGTCGTGACGATGGTGACGATATTTTCACTACACCCCGGCATCAAAAATACCGTCACAACCGTCGCATATCGTCACGCTTTCTAACTTGCAGGAGAATTTATCGAATTCTTTACAAGTTCCTCATCTTTTACAACATAGTCTGTTACATTATCTTTCTTCTCAAGGGATATCACCCGACCATTGTGTCCACGGCTGGCAGCATAACGAATGCCATGATCCAGATACAACCGCTCCACACTAACATTCAATTTTCGTGTCAGAACATTCGGCTGCATATTCAAACCACTTAATTCCTGAAGCAGTTCTGTGGCTGTTCCCTGCCACGAATGCCGCAGACTCATAAATTCCACGATTTGTTCCAACACTTCATCCGGTGGCTCTTTCCAAAGCTCCGTTTCCGCTTTCACCAGTTTCCATACACACTGCTCTCTTTCAAATTCAAGTGACAGTTTCTGGTCTGGTTGATCACGCCCGGCAATCTCCAATGTTGCTTTATTCTGCGTACGCATTTCCTTCTGCATAACAAACGCTCCATCCGCCGCCCCAAGCAGACCGTTGGTGCCGGAGATCATATCGAAACTATCCGAAGATTCCAGTTTTCTCGTATGATGAACCAGCAAAAGACAAATTGCATGTTCATCGCTGAATTTCTTAAGCCGGGTAACAATATCGTAATCACTGGCATAACTGTATTTGTCTCCGCCAACCTCCCGGACTTTCTGCAGCGTGTCAATAATGATCAGCCGTGCATCCTTATGTTCCGCTACAAACCGGCTCAATTGTTCTTCCAATCCCTGATTTAATGTCTTGGATCGTGTTGCCAAATGAAAAGCATCTGTACTTTCTACCCCAAACATTCTTGAAAGACGTTTCTGCAGTCTGCCATAATCGTCCTCCAATGCAAGATACAATACAGTTCCACCATTGACAGGATAATCCCACAACTGTATTCCCCGGCTCACATGATATCCAAGCTGTGCCATAAAAAATGACTTTCCAACCTTCGGTGCACCGACAAACAAATACGTCCCATTGTAGAGTAACCCATCCACGATCGGCACTTTCGGCGGATAAACGGTATCGTATAGTTCTTCCATTGTAACCGTCTGCAGAATGTCCTGTCTGGATTTCCCCGGACTGACTTTTTTGTCTGTTATCCCCACATTTCCTGTGGCTTGCAGATTGTTTTGTCTCTGATCATCTGTTATAATTTCGTTGTGTTTATTACATAACGGCTGCTTCCCATCTGCGCCAACAGATGATCCCGGAGCAGTCGCTTTTTTCTTATCCATCATTCCTCTTCCTCCTTCATTCCATCGAGAGTAATCGCCACAAGCTGTAAAGTATAAAGAAATTCCTCACTCAGTTCCGCTGCGTTCTCTATGCGTTTTAATTCTTGATAGATCTGTAACATCTGATCCCGCAATGCTTTATATACCCGTGGATTTCCCTGCACAACAATGTCCTGGCACTGCAGCCTGCGGATAATATAATCCTGCTTGGTCAACCCGGATAATCGAACCATGCGGTCAATCTGTTCACTTTCCTCCAGCGACACTCGAAATGCCACTGTCTTATGTCTCCACCTTCCCTGATGATCTAATCTTCTATCCATCGTAGTCCAACCTTCCTTTCTGTCACCGTAAAATGTTATCACCCTTTATAACCGGCATCTTCTGCGTCCTTCTTGATCTGATCAACAGATATTTCTTCCTCAATATTTCCAGTCAGGACAATATCTGTTGTCCTCTCAACATCCAGCCGGTTCGCCATTTCCGTCTGCTTATTCGGAAACAAATGTGCATAACGGTACGTGATATCAATACTCTCATGCCCTACCCTATCAGCAATCGCCAATGCAGAAAATCCCATTTCTACCAGCAGTGAAATGTGCGAATGTCGCAAGTCATGAATGCGAATTCTTTTCCCCCCTGCCACTTTGGCACCACGATCCATTTCATGATGCAGATATGACTTTGTGATCTGAAAGATCCGTTCGTTTTCGTCAATGTCATATAACATTCGAATATAATCCTGCATTTCCTCACAAAGAAACTTTGGCATCTTGATTGTGCGGTTACTTTTAACCGTTTTTGGAGAAGTAATGACATCACGCCCTTTTAAACGCTGATATGATTTGTTGATCGTCACTGTCTGTCTTTCAAAATCAAAATCCGCCGGCGTCAGTGCTAGAAGTTCTCCCATCCGGACACCACACCAATACAACATTTCAAATGCATAATATGACCTTGGTTTATCCATCATAACATCCGCAAACTTCAGATATTCTTCCTTCGTCCAAAAAAGCATTTTTTTATGTCCTTCACACCCCATCGTACCGGCTTTCTGTGCCGGATTACTCGGTAAGTGATAGAATCGCACCGCATGATTAAATATCGCACTAAGCTGGCTGTGAATCGTCTTTAAGTATGTGGGTGAATAGACTTCCCCATTCTCTCCCTGATATCCCAAAAGTTTACTCTGCCAGGCAATCACATCCTTCGGCTCTATCTCCGCAATCTTGCGGTTGCCAAAATACGGCAGTATCTTCGTCCGTATAATATGGCTTTTGGATTCCCATGTGTTTTCCTTTACCCGTTTCTTTTTATCCGCTTCATAGATTTCAAAAAAGCTGGCAAAGGTCATATCAAGCTTCGATTCGCTTTTCAGCATCACCTCCCGTTCCCACTGCTGCGCCTCCCGCTTCGTCTTAAAACCTCTTTTCTGCGTCTGCTTTCGTTCGCCCTGCCAGTTGGTATAACGATAGATCACACGCCATTTATCACCGTCTTTATACACAGCCATAGCATCATCTCCTTTCCGGCTGCACTAAGATCACTGTATCTACAGCAGTCAGCCTTCTTCGCCGTAGCATAACTTCTTGCGAAAGAAGCTGGTATTCACTCTCCCAGATATCGTCAGATAGCCAAGCTCTTGCATCTCTGCATTAAGCTCCCGGACCACCTTGTAAGCATAGGATTTAGACACCTTTAACTCTTCCGCCACTTCCTCAACTGTCATAAAATTCTTCTCCATCAGCATCACCTCCCTTCCAATGTTAAGGTTCATACACTAACTCAATTTGTTTAAGTTATTATTTGACATAATACTAAGCATTTTAATTTAAGTCAAGTGGTTTACAGAAAAATATTAACTTTTTTTGTTTAGTTTCCTCTTGCTATCCTATTTCCCTCATGCTATACTCTACCTAAACAAAAATGTTTATCATTATATTTATAACCACAAAATGGCAACGAACAAGAAAATGGAGGAAATAAACATGGCAATCGGACAAAGGATCAAATTTTTCCGAAATCGAAAAGGCTTCACACAAAAGCAACTTGGCGAAATGCTCGGTTTTCACGGCAAATCATCCGATGTACGCATGGCACAGTACGAATCGGAAGCACGCATTCCAAAACAGGAACTGATAAAAGAAATGGCTGACAGGCTAGAAGTTGACACAAAAGCATTAACTGTACCAAACATTGACAACTATTTGGGACTCATGCACACATTCTTCGCATTAGAAGATATGTATGGGCTGACCATCGAAGATCATGACGGCAATATCTGCTTTAGCTTTGATCCGGCAATAACAGAACCTCACTCAACACTTAATGACTACCTCAAAACATGGCTCCGGCAGAAAAACAAACTGGAGCATGGGGAGATCACCAAAGAACAATATGATGAATGGCGGTATAAGTATCCGGCACTGGAAACTCTGCAGAAAAAGTAAAATTTTTCCTATGTTACCAAAAAAAGCATCGTGACAAATATGCTTTAATTTGATAAAATTAATTTGCACATTGATATAACTATGCTAATAATCATTATTATCTTATCCACGAAAGCAGGGCTTCCTGTTGATTATATTTCACTCCTGTTTACCTCGATTCAAACTTGGGTTGTTGTGAAAGGAGATATCAAAATGACGAATTTGTTTGATTGGATTGTGAGCGGTGCATGCGGAGTGGATTCTTCAACTACTCGGCATTTAAAGTGAACAAGATAAAAATGATTTGGGCATCGCTTGGAGGTTCAAATCCTCCCCGCTCCGTTTAGGACTTTCTTAACATGAAAGTCCTCTTTTTATTTATCTCCTCTACTAAACCACAACAAAAAACCTTACCGACTTCAGTCCTCACAACTGAAAATCAGTAAGGTTTTTATATGCAATAAAACAATTTACTCAATGAATAACGAAAAAATGTTGCCAAATCGTTGCCACGTTCTAAACAAATTTGTTTGGAACAGGCATAAATTATAGCTTTATTTTCCCATACACATTATTCAAACTCTACAAAGACTAACGCTTTTTGTTTAGGAA